>Ga0206679_10003197_pt1 | contig 12710 bp, 11 predicted proteins | sample M110012015metaG_FD_155464 | JGI IMG/M metagenome (GOLD analysis project Ga0206679, IMG submission 155464) | Ammonia-oxidizing marine archaeal communities from Monterey Bay, California, United States - M1 100m 12015 | ecosystem: Environmental > Aquatic > Marine > Intertidal zone | place: USA... | reverse complement strand
GTGCACAAAAGAAAAAGGGCGATTTGCCATTTCAGTGTGCGTACCTCGAAAGCAAGAAAATATGCAACGGTAAAGCCGATGACTAATGTTAAAGCCCAAGTTATGGCGGCGTATTTGAATGTATTGAAAAATACCGTGTAAGTAACCGGAGAGCTGAACAGGAATTCATAATTGTCGAAAATGAACGCGGGATAGATGGAGTATTCGGTCGCCCCCCAAAAGCTGACGATAACGATCATTATGATCGGTGCTACCAGAAAGGCCAGTAATACAGCCGCTATCGGGGCGGCTTGCAGCCATGCGGTTATGCGTTTGTTCATTCGGTTTCCACTGTGCGGAGTGTGCGCAGGGGCAAGGTGCCCCTGCGCTTATTGGATCAAGCGGCGATGAATTCGTTCCACTTTCGGACCATGTACTGGTTTTCCTGCATGACAGAGTTCCAGCATGCAACTGCGCCCATCCGGTCATAGAAGGATCCGCCGTCGCGCACCTCTCCGGCACCGGCAAGCTTGTCACCGAACGGCGATGTGATATCGCCCGTGCTCTGTTTGCCTTCGAACCAATATCCCCACTCATTCGCGGACATGAAGTTCTTGGAGGTTTCCGGTACGGCTGAATAGTAACCCTGACGCATCAGGAAGCCGCCGACCCAACCGGACAGGTACCAGTTGATGTACTCATATGCCGCATCCAGTTCCATGCCAGACAGTGATGCTGAAAGACCGATACCACCACCCCAGCTGCGATAGCCTTCTTTGAGCGGCTGGTAGACACATGGGATGCCGCGCGACCGTACTGCGGTGATGGCAGGCGACCACATTGACTGGATCACGACCTCGCCGCTGGCCATCAGGTTGACGCTCTCGTCAAAGGTTTTCCAGAAGGCACGGAACTGGCCGTTCTTCTTGGCTTCGGTAAAGATTGCAAATGTCTTATCAATCTCTTCGCGAGTCATGTTTCCTTTGTCGCCGTACTGGATCTCGCCCATGGCTTCGCAGACCATTGCCATGTCCATGATACCAATTGACGAAATATCAAGGATCGATGCTTTGCCCTTGAATTCTGGATTTAGCAACTCGGTCCAGCTTTCGATTGGGCGGTCAATCAGGTCTGGGCGAATGCCAAGTGTATCAGCGTTGTAGATCGTCGGGATCAACGTCATCCATCCGCTTTCGTTGTCCACGAAAGACGTCCCATCAGGGCCTTCTACAAAGCCCACTGTGTGCGGCGCTGTACCCTGCGCAATCGTGCTTTCCGGTGTCAGCTTGCCGCTGCGGAAGGTGCCAACGATCTTGTCGTAATTAGTAATTTTGTTCGCATCCATCGCTTGCAGGTTGCCTGTGGGCCAGACCTTTTTGGCCACAAAATATTCGATGTCAGCAATATCAAAGCTGTCTGGCTGTGTGGCCGCGCGTTGTGTCACACTGTCGGTATCCAGCGCGGTCATCTCAAGCGTGATACCCAGGTCTTCTTTTACCTTGGTTGCCACTTCATTCAGGTTTGACACGCCGGTGCCGAACTGGCGCAGAGTAATATTCTTGGTTTCCTGTCCCCAGACCATTGGAGCGGGCAACGTGGAAGCAGCCAGCGCGGCGCCCCCAGTTTTCAGCAGCGCACGGCGGCTGTAGCGGATCTTTGATATGGTCGTCATGTCAGATGTCCTCTCTGTGTTAAGCAGCGATTTGTGTTATTCGGAAACCGGATGTGCGAACCGGTCCTCCCAATTCAGCCCAATAACCTCGCCAAGATCCTTGGGTGTTTCAATAAAAGTGGTGTCGGTCATAAGTGCTGTTACCTCTTGCCCGCCTGATACTTCAGCGGTTAGGGCCACATGCGTGCCCTGATATTCGATCCCGATTACACGGCCGTCGATCTTGCCCGTGTCTTTAGCCGTCACGTTCATCTGGTCTGAGCGCAGTGCAATATGGCCCTGCGGCAGCTTCAAAACGTTGTGCCCGCCCATGAAACGGGCCACGAAGGCGGTCCTTGGCGTGTTGAACACGTCGCGCGCTGGTCCGGCCTGCTCGATCCGTGCGTCGTTCATCACTATGATTTCATCAGCGAGAGCGAGCGCCTCGTCTTGCCCGTGAGTGACATGAATGAAACTGATGCCAAGCTCGCGTTGCAGCCGCTTGAGCTCCGCACGCATTCGAATACGCAAGAATGGATCCAGCGCTGACAAAGGTTCATCGAGCAGCAAGACCTGTGGTCGTGTGATAAGAGCACGCGCCAGTGCAACACGCTGTTGTTGACCACCTGACAATTGATCGGGCTTCCGGTCCGCAAGCGCTGTCATCTCGACAAGTTCGAGCATTTCGTCCGCTCGCTTATCGCGCTCTGCTTTGCTCTTGCCTGCCATGCGCAGACTGAACGCAACGTTGTCGCGGACACTTAGATGCGGAAACAGTGCATAATTCTGAAACATCATCGCTGTCCCACGCTTGGCGGGTGGCAGATTCGAAATATCGCGGCCAGACAAGACGATAGAGCCGTCTGATACGTCCTCGTGACCAGCTATCATGCGCAATGTTGAAGATTTGCCGCAGCCTGATGGGCCCAGCAAGCAGGCGTAGACACCCGCCCCAAAGTGATGTTTTATTGCATCAACAGCGACGGTCTGACCGTAACGTTTTGTGAGCGCATTTAACTCTAAGTCGCCGGTGACAGCCATGAGTATTCCTTGAGTAGTTGCAAAGAAGAAGCCGGAAAGAGACCAACTAATCCAATCATTTTTGCGCCTCTGGATCTGCGCATGCACACGATTGCATGTCCGTTAGGCAATTCCAGAGGCAATTGATTAATTGTTACGCACAAAATTGTATACAATCAAGCATCGGAATGGATACGATGATTCGTCTGCTTGCATCAGATTCGCAATGCCCCCATGTCTGGACTCAGGAGTAGATGATGAGTCGCACAGCAGATTTCCAAGACTTCATTCAACCGACGCTCAGCGGGCCGAGCGCTGAGCTTGTGGCATCGCTCAGTCTGGCTATTCATGAGCACAAATTGCTGCCCGGCACCAAGTTGGGTGAGGATGAGCTGAGTGATATTTACAAGGTGTCGCGCACTGTTGTTCGGACAGCACTTCAGGCGTTGTCGCACCTTCAGCTGGTCGAGCTGCGGCGCAATCGTGGCGCCTTTGTCTCGCAGCCCACCATTCGCGAAGCCCGCGAAGTCTTTGAGGCGCGGGCACTGCTAGAGCCACGCACGGCGCGGTCCGCGGCTGAACGCATGACCGACAGTGCTCTTGCCCGCTTGGAAACTCATATCGAGGCCGAACATGTAGCCATGGATGCTGGTGAAACCGGCAGGGCGCTTCGGTTGTCCGGACATTTCCACATCGAGATTTCATATATTGCAGATCAAACAACCATCTCTGGCTTTATCGAACGGCTGGTAGCACGTTCATCTTTGATTATTGCGATTTATTGGAAACGCCAAAGTGCTTTATGTGATAAGCATGCCCATCATGCGCTTGTTGACGCATTCCGCCGTCGCCACGGAAATGATGCCGAAGAGCTGATGAAAAGTCACTTGGTGGATATTCTGACTGCGCTCGACCTGCGCGAGGTCACAAAGCCTGCTGGTGATCTCAAGGACATTTTAAAGCCCAGAGACGCTTGATCCGCACAAGCTGGAATCAAGAACCCAGCTTTTTGTGCACCTCGTCCAGATCAATCTCTGCAATGGGCATTTTATTACTAGGGTTCTCGAAGTCATATTTGAAAATGTTAAAATCGCGTTTGTACATTTCATAAACAAGATGCATCGACAGGTCGTCGAAATAATCTTCGACGGGATGAGCGCGCTTGGGTCCGTGTCCCTCGCTTTCATTGAAACGGGGAACATTACTTATGTTGACTGTATGTGGGGTTTCAATGGCCTGTATGACCTCTTGCATGCCCTCGTCGAACTTTTCGGTCCAAATGATTTTATTGTACTTTCCGCCGTTAACAATGAATGTGCTTACGTGGCCTGAGGTGGCAGACCAGTGAATGTCAGGATCCATTGGGCGACGCCCTTGAACAGTGTCTCGGGCAAAGAGCAAAAAGCGTCTGAAAGATTTGATTTGATCAAATTCCTCGCGGCCGTCATCTCCGCCGACCTCAACCCCATATTTCTGGGTGAGCAGCGGCACGAGGTTGCCCCTATAGCGTTTTCCATTGCGCTGAATGCCGCAGATCTTATCGAAAAAGGACGACAAGATACGGGTATATGGATTGCGCACACAGGTGAAGGTGTAACATTTACCCGACCGCACATTGTCGGTGATTAGTGGCTGGCTCTCTTCTATCGCCCATTTATGCATACCGTCCTTGGCATCGTGGATGTCACCATCAAAGAACGTGCCATGGTCGGAGTAATACATGATCTGACCAATCGTCGAGCAGGCGCACTTAGGCACCACTCTGTAGGCCACGCTTTCGCTTTCTGTCATCCAAACGCCTGGAAAGCCCATGCCGCACGCCCCTGATTTGTTGTCGCTTTGCTATTTCATGCAAATAACCGTTAAAAATTAAATAAATCTTGTATATTCATTAATAACACCGCTGTATCTATGGCATTAGTAAATTGTAAAGGGTTTCGTGAAGCTTCGTGATGTCAAAAATAGCCTATATCTTGCTGTGTCACGATGATCCCGCCGCTATTATCGAACAGGCCAAGCGGCTGACCTCTGTGGATGATTACATCTCGATTCATTTTGATGCACGGTCTGATACTGCTCATTTTTCCCAGATCAGCAACGCTCTGAAGGACAACCCCAACGTAACCTTTGCGCGCAAACGCATTAAATGCGGTTGGGGAGAGTGGAGCCTGGTACAGGCCACACTTTACGCTGTTGAAGCCGCGCTTGAAGCCTTTCCCCGGGCCACCCATTTTTATTTGCTGTCGGGCGATTGTATGGCAATTAAAACCGCCGAATACGTTCACCAGTTTCTTGATGACAATGACGCTGAATTTATCGAATGTTTTGATTTTTTTGATAGTGACTGGATCAAGACTGGGCTGAAGGACGAACGGCTGATCTATCGACACTTTTTTAACGAGCGCACTGCGAAAGGCTTGTTTGAGGCCAGTCTTAAACTTCAGCGTAGCTTCGGATTAACGCGCCAAATTCCCCAAGACATTCAGGTGCAGATCGGCAGTCAATGGTGGTGTCTGCGCCGCCAAACCATTGAGTCTGTGATAGATTTTATCCGAGTACGCCCCGACGTGGTTCGGTTTTTCCGCACGACATGGATACCTGACGAAACATTCTTTCAGACAATCGTCACCCACCTGATCCCCGGGGTCGAAATTCGAAGCCGCACACTCACCTTTTTGATGTTTACCGATTATGGGCGACCGGTGATGTTCTACAATGACCACTATGATTTGTTGGTTGGTCAAGATTATCTTTTTTCCCGCAAAATCAGCCCTGAAGCAAACGAACTGCAGCGCCGGCTTGGCTTGCTATATAATTCTGAAAACGTGCCTGCTCAGATATCAAACGAGGGCCGCCACCTTTTTCACTTTCTGACGAGCCGGGGTCGGGTTGGCCGGCGCTTTGCTACCCGGTTCTGGGAGGCCGAAAGCACGCTGGGTAGAGATTGCGAGCTGATGATTATTATTTGTAAGAAATGGCATGTGGGAAAGCGATTGCTGGAACGCATCCGGCACATGACAAATGTTCCCTGCATTGAGTACCTATTCGACGAAGAGCACGCCCCAATGCCCGACCTTGGCGGCATCCAGACGACCCTGACCAAGCGTACGCGACATCGCAGAGCATTGATGCGTATGCTGCTTGACTATTACGAAACCGATCAATTGATCATCTGTATCGATCCCAGCGCCATTGAACTGCTTCAGGACTTTGCGACCGACCGTTCAGTCACGCGCATGCTCGAAATTCAATGTGAATTCAGCCGCGAATATTTGATTGGCCACGCCATGCGCATGGGGCTTGCAAGCGAGCAGACCTCGGAAAGTGCTCTGGAAAATCTGTTGCTCACAATGGCCAATGACATGATCTTTCAATCTGATTGTATCCGGGATGCCGGGTTCGAAAATTTGAACCACATGCGCCTTGCCGATGATCTAAACGAACACGCTTTGGCTTTGGCTGGATTTCTTGGCGTTCCATTAGACAAAGCGCGCGCCATCGCTCAGGTAAATAACCTCATTGGCGATTGAAACTTGCTTGCCTGTCCGCGTATGCACTTTCAATGAGTGATACAGCCACCCTTGAAATTTTTGTGATCACCCTGCCTGGTATGGAGGATGCACTTTCCGTCGAAGCCTGTGAAATGGGATTTGACGTGGCAGGCACAACACCAGGTGGTGTGAGCCTGCGTGGCGACTGGACAGAGGTCTGGCGCGCCAATCTGGCCTTGCGGGGTGCAACGCGGGTGCTTGTAAGGTTGGGCTCTTTCATGGCCTTCCACTTGGCCCAGCTCGATAAGCGCGCGCGCAAGTTTCCATGGGCCGACACACTGCGCCCCGATGTGCCGGTCCGGGTTGATGTAGCCACATCCCGCAAGTCCAAGATCTACCACGCGGGAGCGGCCACTGAACGTATTGAAAAGGCTTTGACGGACAGCGCTGGCATAGCCATCGCTACCGACGCGCCAGTGATCTTGAAGGTTCGCATCGATGACAACCGCGTAACGATCAGCGTGGACACCTCGGGCGAGCCGCTGCACAAACGTGGTCACAAGGCCGCTGTGGGTAAAGCGCCCATGCGAGAGACACTGGCGGCGCTGTTTCTGCGGCAATGCGCCTTCGATGGCACTGAGCCAGTCTATGATCCTATGTGCGGCTCTGGTACTTTTGTAATTGAGGCAGCAGAGATCGCATCCGGCCATCAGGCGGGCAGAGCCCGTGCCTTTGCCTTCGAGCATCTGGTTTCTTTCGATGCCAACGTGGTCGCAACCATGCGACAGCCTAACCGACATCGCACACCGACCGTTCGATTTTTTGGATCAGACCGTGATGCGGGCGTCATTGCAATGGCGCGTGATAATGCCCTGCGCGCCAGCGTGACCGATATCACTAGTTTTGAACAGGCACAGTTCACTGATATCGCCCCACCAGACGGCGCGCCGGGGTTGGTGATCATTAACCCGCCCTATGGTGCCCGGATTGGGGATAAAAAATCTCTGTACCCAGTCTATGGAAAGCTGGGTCAGGTTTTACTTGAACGGTTCTCGGGGTGGCGTGTAGGAATCATTACCAGCGAAGCCGCGCTTGCCAAAACAACTGGCCTGCCATTCCTGCCTGACGGCCCCACAATTGCCCACGGCGGCCTGCGGGTGCGGCTTTATCGAACGAACCCGCTCCCCTGATTGCAATTACAAACCGTTCTTTTGTTTATCTTTACTTAGCCAGATACAATCCAGGGGTGCCAATTCGTGCGGCAGTGCCACTAGGCATTTTCTGACCATTGACCAATTTGAATGCGAGCAGTGCATCTGTTTGTTCACTCGCCGTGTTTGAGCAGCCGTTGCTTTTGGCGGCCCCAGTCCCGCCGGGCCGAGGTGTCGCGTTTGTCGTGCAACTTTTTGCCCTTTGCGATGCCGATCTTTAGCTTGGCCATGCCCTTGTGATTAAAATAGAGCACCAGAGGCACCAAGGTCATGCCCTTGCGCTGGGTCGCGTTCCATAAATTGGAAAGCTGTTTGCGGCTGACCAGCAACTTGCGCCGCCGCCGCTCCTCATGTTTGAACGACTTTGCTTGATCGTAGGGCGCAATATAAGAATTCACGATCCACAGTTCCCCGTCTTCGACCGTGGCATAGCTTTCTGCGATATTGGCACCGCCTGCGCGCAGCGCTTTGACCTCTGAGCCTTCCAGTATGATGCCGCACTCGATATCTTCTTCGATCGCATAGTCGAAGCGCGCTCGCCGGTTCTCGGCAGAGATCTTGTAGTTCGGGTCTGATTTTCCTTGAACCATGGCACAGGCACTTAGGCGCATGTGGTCCATCGTACAAGAGCAACAGGTAAAATGTGCGTGTCCTTGGGCACGACCTTGCACTGTCGCGGCACGAGCACATTGCAGGTCATGCTGCACCGCGCTGTAAATATGGTTACAATGCTTGCGCACCCTTGCCAGCCAAACTCTGTGGCGTTAGGACAAAGCCGTTCCACGCCCCGCACATTAAGGCTCAGTTCATGATCGATGATCCCAAAATTCTGGTTTCGACTGATTGGCTCGCTGCCCACCTAAAAGATCCCGATCTGCGCGTGTTGGATGCTTCTTGGTACCTGCCCGACGCAGGCCGCGACCCGCGCGCTGAATATGACCAGTCACATATCCCGCGCGCGCGCTTTTTTGACATCGACGAGATCAGCGACGCCCGCTCTGATCTGCCACATATGGCACCGCCGGCCGAAAAGTTCATGAGCCGCATGCGTGCTATGGGTGTTGGCGATGGACACCAAATCGTTGTCTATGATGGGGCAGGCCTGTTTTCGGCTGCGCGTGTCTGGTGGCTGTTCCGATTGATGGGGCACCGCGATGTGGCTGTGCTGGATGGCGGTTTTCCAAAATGGCAGGCCGAGGGCCACCCGGTCGAAGATATGCCACCCATAGTCAAGGACCGCCACTTGACCGTTCGCTTTCAAAATCGCCTTGTGCGGGATGTCACCCAGGTCAGCCAAGCCTCCAAACTCGGCTCCACCCAGATCGTTGATGCCCGCTCTGCTGGCCGCTTTCGCGGCGATGCGCCCGAACCCCGCGAAGGCTTGCGTGCGGGCCACATTCCCGGCGCGCGGAATGTACCCTATCCGACACTTCTCAACGCTGATCAGACGCTGAAATCTCCCGAAGACACGCGCGCCATTTTCGAAGCGGCGGGTGTCGACTTAGCCAAACCAATTATCACCAGCTGCGGCTCCGGCGTGACTGCTGCGATCCTAGCACTGGCCCTCGAACGGGCCGGGCATGACAGCTGGTCACTTTATGACGGAAGCTGGACCGAATGGGGCATGTTCCCCACCGTTCCCATCGCCACAGGAGAAGCCTGATGTTCGAAACCTTGCAAGCACAGAAACCCGACGCAATCCTCGCCCTCGTCCAGATGTTCAAAGATGATCCACGCGAAAACAAGGTTGACCTTGGGGTCGGTGTCTACAAGGACGCCTCTGGCAACACGCCGGTTATGCGCGCAATCAAGGCCGCCGAGCAAAAACTGTGGGCGAATGAAACCACAAAATCCTACACTGCACTGACAGGCGATCCGGGCTTTGCCGATGCAATGGTGCGGCTGGTGCTTGGTAATGCCGTACCGCGCAATACAGTTTCGGCCGCAGCCACGCCCGGTGGCACGGGCGCCGTCCGCCAAGCGTTTGAACTGATCAAGATGGCTCGGCCAGATGCGCGCGTGTTCGTGTCCAATCCCACCTGGCCCAACCACCTTTCGATCCTTGCTTATCTGGGCATAGAAACCGTGCCCTACCGCTATTTCGACAATGATACCCGAGGCGTGGCTTTCGATGCGATGCTCGAAGATCTCAAAACTGCGCGCAAAGGCGATGTGGTGCTGCTGCATGGGTGCTGCCACAATCCGACCGGTGCAAACCTGACAATACTGCAATGGCAAGAGGTGATCGCGGTGCTGCAACAGACCGGTGCCGTGCCCATGATCGATATCGCTTATCAGGGCTTTGGCGATGGGCTGGAAGCCGACGGAGCGGCGACCCGTGCCATAGCTGCCGCCACGACAGAGTGTCTGATCGCGGCGAGTTGCTCGAAAAATTTTGGCATCTACCGCGAACGTACTGGCATCGTGATGATGATAGCGAATGGAACCGAACCGAAAATCGCTCAGGGCACGCTTGCCTTTCTCAACCGTCAGAATTTTTCGTTCCCGCCTGATCATGGCGCACGGCTGGTAACCATGATCCTGAATGACGAAGCGTTGCGCAACGATTGGATGACCGAGGTCGAAGATATGCGCCTTTCGATGCTGGGCCTGCGCGAACAATTGGCACGCGAATTGCAACAGCGCTCAGGTTCGGACCGGTTCGGCTTTATCGCCCAGCACCGCGGTATGTTCTCGCGATTGGGTACGACGCCAGAACTCGTGCAGAAGATGCGCGAAGACTTTGGCATCTATCTTGTTGGTGACAGCCGGATGAACATTGCAGGCCTGAATACCCAAACAGTCCCGATACTCGCAGAAGCGATCGTAAAGGCCGGTGTGTGAGGCCACAACACCAACAACGTTGCGGCGCCACGTACTGGCTGACCTGACACCAGCGCAAACCCGTATTCATCTTGCCAGTTAAACTCTCCCCGAAGGGCCGGGCCGCATCCTATGCCGTCGGGCTGTGGACAGTGGACTGGCACGCACATGCCGACTTAATCCCATCCAGTTCTGAGAACTCTAAAATTTTTGAATTTCTATCGCTGTTCTGCACACATGCAAAATAGACTGAGCAATGTATATTTTTGGCAGAAAGCTCTGAGATCCAATTAAAACCACGCAAGGGATCAGCGAGTGTGAGCCAAGAAAAAGGCCGGGCAGAAACCGCCCGGCCAAGTGTCAAAGTCTGAGAGGGAGGGCTCAGCCTTTAGTAAAGTCTGGATAGGCTTCCATGCCCAGTTCTGACATGTCGAGGCCAACGATTTCTTCTTCTTCACCCACGCGGATGCCCATAGCAGCCTTGAGAATGAACCAAACGACCAGCGATGCAACAAAGGTAAACACACCGTAGGCGATGATACCGATCAACTGCCCGCCTAGTGTCGCGTCAGAGTTATAGAAGATTACGGCAAGTGTACCCCAGATACCGGCAAACAGGTGAACCGGAATTGCACCGACAACGTCGTCAAGCTTGAGTTTGTCCAACAATGGAACTGTCAGAACAACGATTACACCACCGACGGCACCGATCCAAAGAGCACCAAACAGGGTAGGTGCCAAAGGCTCGGCTGTGATCGAAACGAGGCCCGCCAAAGCACCGTTCAGCACCATCGTGAGGTCAGGCTTTTTATAAAGAAGTTGGCTTAGGACCAAAGCCGTCACTGCACCGGCGGCCGCGGCCATGTTGGTGTTTGCGAAGATGCGGCTTACGTCTGATACGTCGCCCACTGTGCCCATGGCCAGTTGCGAACCACCGTTAAAGCCAAACCAACCCAGCCACAGGATGAACGTGCCCAACGTGGCAAGCGCAAGGTTTGAGCCTGGCATTGGGTTCACTCTGCCGTCTTTGTATTTGCCAAGGCGCGGGCCAAGGACGATGACACCAGCCAAAGCAGCCCAGCCACCGACAGAGTGCACTACAGTCGAGCCAGCAAAATCCTGAAAGCCCGCCGCGTCAAGCCAGCCGCCGCCCCATTTCCACGAACCTGAAATTGGATACATGAAACCAGTCAGGACGATAACGAAGATCAAAAAAGGCCAGAGCTTAATACGCTCAGCAACAGCACCTGAAACGATGGATGCGGTCGCTGCGACGAACACCAACTGGAAAAAGAAATCAGACCCGACCGATGCATAATCCAGTGCTGCATCAGCTGCTGACACGCCCACGGCGTCTAGAACAGTTTGGCCGCCAATTGCGAAATATCCGTTGAAATCGCCAGGGTACATCGTGTTGAAGCCAACCAGCCAGTACATGATTGCTGCTATTGAAAATAGTGCAATGTTCTTTGTCATTTGCATCGTGACGTTCTTGGAACGCACAAGCCCACCTTCGAGCATGGCAAAACCCGCTGCCATGAAAAAGACCAGGAATCCAGCCATGCAGAACAGCAGGGTGGTCATGATGTAGGGGCCGATTTCGTCAAAGCCCGGGGCGGCGTCTTCGGCCAGCGCCAACGTTGGCAAAGCGGTCAGAGCCGCGCCAACGAGGAAAGATTTCGTGATTTTCATTGTCCGTTATTCCCTTGTTGAATCGCTCAGATTGCGTCGTCGTTGGTTTCGCCAGTGCGCACGCGCACGGCCTGTTCCACGTCGAGGACAAAGATTTTGCCGTCGCCGATTTTGCCTGTTTGGGCTGTCTTGGTAATGGTTTCGACAACTTGGTCTGCCATTGCGGCGGCGACCACGATTTCGATTTTGACCTTGGGTACGAAATTAACCGCATACTCCGCACCACGATAGATCTCTGTGTGTCCGGATTGTGATCCAAAGCCCTTGATTTCCGTGACCATCATGCCCCGTACGCCGGTTTCGGTCAGCGCTTCGCGTACCTCCTCCAGCTTGAACGGTTTGATTGTTGCTATAATCAGTTTCACCTCGTGTCCCCTTCGCTAAGCAGGCTAACCTGCAACTATTGATGCGACGGTACAGAGAGCATGGCGGCGTCAGATCAAAGTCAGCGATCTTACAATGCGCAAAGTTACAGCGCGTTTGTGCATAAAAAATGCGCATAAATCAGCATATGCCTAAATAATAAGCGTGCTAGAATCGCAGAGGTCGTCCCATGCAGGTGTGGCAAACCGAAACAAAGACGTTATGGTTACAAAAAACCAAGGCCGGGCAGGGGTCGTCATGAGTGATTCAAAAAGAGGCAAAAAGCCCCTTGTGGCCGACCGTCGTTATCCAAAACGAAAATCGGTCGCCGCTGCGGAGAAACCCGCGCCCGTACGGCGCAAGTCAAAGCGCAAGCCCAAGAAGCGCAGAAACATCCTATCGCGCCTTTTGCGTTGGTTCATGCGTCTGATTTGGGGGCTGATATGGCGTGTCGGGACGCTCTGTTTCGTTGTTTTGGCT
>Ga0206679_10003196_pt1 | contig 12711 bp, 13 predicted proteins | sample M110012015metaG_FD_155464 | JGI IMG/M metagenome (GOLD analysis project Ga0206679, IMG submission 155464) | Ammonia-oxidizing marine archaeal communities from Monterey Bay, California, United States - M1 100m 12015 | ecosystem: Environmental > Aquatic > Marine > Intertidal zone | place: USA... | reverse complement strand
TAAGCCATTGACATAACGCATCGAGGTTATTAAGTGAGCCAATAACCACTGTGTGCATGTCGGCCGCAATGTTTATGGCTTTTGTGCCATTAGTGGTTGTCATCACCACTGTTTTGCCTTTGAGGTCCGGATTCATATAAGAATAAGGAGAGTTTCCAAAATCAAACCCATCTACGACTTTCCCCTCTCGCTCTGCCGCTACCATGTAGCCTTGCTTTTTGTATTCCATAGCCTGCTCAACGGTCGAGACAGGAATGATACGTTCTACACCATTCTCAATACCCGCGCAAATTGCTGAAGTAGCGCGCAGTACATCAATGACTACGGCAATTTCAAAATTTGATTTGTACAGGTTGTATTGGCTCGGTGAAAAGCATACTTCAACTTTATTCATGGAATCTAAGCTCACAAAGTAGGGGGGTTAACCTTTATAGAAAGGCAATTTAACAACTTGAGCTCGAATGTCCTTGTTGCGAATACGAATGAAGATCTCCGTCTCCGCTTTCGCGTGATCAATTTCGACATAACCCATGCCAATCGCTTTTTGAAGCGACGGGCTCATAGTTCCAGAAGTAACGCGGCCGATGACGTTTCCATCCGCATCTGCGATTTCGTAGTCATGCCGAGGAATACCTCTATCCTGCATTTCGAAACCAACCAATTTCTTGGAAACTCCAGCTTCCTTTTGCTCTTGAAGCGCATGGGAGTTGGTAAATTCTTTTGTGAATTTCGTTATCCATCCTAGGCCAGCTTCTATTGGAGAAGTATTATCGTCAATGTCATTGCCATAAAGACAGAATCCCATTTCCAATCTCAAAGTATCTCTGGCAGCGAGACCGATAGGCTGAATGCCGTGATTCTTTCCAGCTTCAAAAACTGCGTTCCAGATCGTCTCAGCATGTGCATTTGGTATGTAGATCTCAAATCCTCCTGCCCCTGTATAGCCTGTCGCAGAAACCAAAATGTTTGGACATCCAGCGAAAGTTCCCTCGGCGAAAGTGTAATACTTCATTCCATTCAAGTCGATGTCAGTAAGACCAGCTAGAGCTTCAACAGCTTTAGGGCCTTGGACTGCGAGCAGCGTGATGTTCTCAGAAATATTCTCAAGTTCACAATCAAAATCGTTGTGCTTCTGAAGCCAGTTCCAGTCTTTGTCAAGATTGGAAGCGTTTACCACAAGCATATATTCGTTGTCATTCTTTCGGTAAACCAGTAAGTCATCTACGATACCTCCATCTACGTTTGGAAAACAGCTGTACTGAATTTTACCGTCAAACAGCTTGCTTGCGTCGTTAGAAGTAGTCTTTTGAATCAAGTCAAGTGCTTGAGAACCGCGAACCATGAACTCACCCATGTGGCTTACGTCGAATACACCGACAGAATCGCGAACGCAATTATGCTCATCGTTCACACCAGTGTATTGCACAGGCATCTCGTAACCAGCAAATGGAACAATTTTAGCTCCCAATTCTTCATGCTTGCCGGTAAGGGCTGTGCGCTTTAGTGCATCTTGAACTTCAGACATTTCCTTGCTTATTTAGATCAAACAAAGCTAGAAATTTAGCTCGGTTGGCTTCATTTGAATAATGATCTTCAATCTTCTTTCTTGCAGCTTGTTGGATTTGATCCGAGCCGCCATAGTTAAGTAGCTGATCTATAATGGTATCTGTCCATTGATCGTCTTCTACCAAGAATCCGGTTTCCCCTTCTTCTACAATTTCTCGATTGACTCCTACAGGTGATAGCAGCGTGATCGCGCCGGTCGACATGTATTGAAGTGCTTTTAATCCGCATTTCCCCTGGCTCCAGTCGTTTGCCTTTAATGGCATGAGGCCGAGATGGAAATCGCTGATGTCTTCGACTTCTGAGTCTGCATTCCAAACTCGGAATTCATAATCAAGATTCTCCCATTTGGGGTCTATGTCTGATACAACCACCAATTTGAAGGGCACGATTTTCCTCGCTTTTTGAATAGAAGGAAGAATCTCTTCCAAGTATTTTATGGTCGAGTGTGAACCAGTCCAGCCGACAGTTTTTAGTTCAGAAGATAACTTCGAGGAATATTCATGTCTAGCCGTATCAACGGTAGTGGGAATTGTAACTGCTTGTCCACCTAAACTTCGCACGAGGTTCGTTAAATAGCCATTACCACAGCTACACATCCGAGCTGCTTTCATAAAGTCCAGAGAGTGATCGTAGCGTTTTAGTTTTGCAAAAAGGCGATTTCCAGATGAGAAATTCTCGATCCAGATAGCATCATCGAAATCGTATATCAGCTTGCTTGAAGCTTTTTTCACAAATTTTCGGTGTAGACTAGAAATCCCTAAAGGCGAAATTTCACGATGGACAAAGACATGGTCAAAGTCATCCAATTTCCGCAGAGCTTTTTTTCTCTGTCGAATTCCACGAAGCACAGCGCGAAGCTTTGAAAACACATGCCCTTTTTGGTAAAAGACTATCCACGTCTTGGCGTCTAGAAAAGGTTCGATTTCATAGGTGTGACCTTGATCATCCATATAGCCGAGATATTGCTCAAACCGAAAACGCTGGCTCGGAGCACGATCAATCGGGTAGGGAACAAGAAACAGGACTTTCATCGATCACAAACGATCCATGATATATCCAAGCACCTTCTTCATCAGGTGCACACGGTCCTTTCCACGAACATTGTGTGGGTGGCCGGGGTATGCAAAGAAGTCTACTTGAACGCCTTCGTCCACGCATTTTTCAAGAAACTCCATATTGTGCTGCATGACAACAACGTCATCAATAGCACCGTGAATCATAAGGAGATCACCTTGAAGATTCTTCACGTGGTTTTTCAAATCTGAGTTTCGGTAGCCTTCTGGGTTCTCCTGCGGAGTGTCCATGTAGCGCTCGCCGTACATAATCTCATAATTTGCCCAATCGATCACTGGTCCACCAGCAACACCAACTTTAAATAGACCTGGTTTTTTGAGCATGAGAGAAGTAGTCATAAATCCACCATAACTCCAGCCATGAACAGCGAATCGATTTGGATCCGTGTACGATTGTTCTTTCAACCATTTTACGCAGTCTTCTTGATCATCAAGTTCAACTGTTCCCATCTGGCGGTGAACTGCGGATTCAAAGTCGAAGCCTCGAGCAGAAGATCCACGTCCCTCTGTTGTAAAGATGATATAGCCTTCTTCAGCCATTGCGTACATCCAAAGTGATGCACCAGCCATCCATGAGTTGCTAATGAGTTTTACGTGGGGCCCATTGTAGACATAAACGATAACTGGGTATTCTTTTTTAGGATCAAAGTCACTTGGCTTGATGATTCTTGAATGAAAGTTACGCGATCTCTCCAATTGAATATCAACTAGTTCTGGCTTTGACCAGCTATAGCCTTTCATTGGATCTTCAGCAGTGAGAAGGTTGCGAATTAGCTTACCATTTCCGCTGATCAGATCGATCTTTCGTGGCGTGTCAACGTTGGACCAGTTGTCTAACAGGTACTTGGCAGAAGTGCTTAGCGATGTGCGATGAGTTCCAGGCTGTGAGGTTACTTTGTAAGCCTCAAGCGTCTCGACATCAACACGATAAACGTGGAGTTGGGTCGGGTCGACTGCAATTGTCTCCACAAAACAAGTTTTACCCATCTTGTCAAATCCGAGAATTCGTTTTACTGGAAGGTCAAAGTTGGTCGCTGCTAAGACTTGGCCAGCAGTGTTGTATTTGTAAAGGTTGTCAATTCCGTTTCTCTCGCTAAACCAAAGGAACTGATTGGAATGCTCAGGAATGAAAATTGGTGGACGCTCTGGCTCAACATATTTAGGGTTGGTTTCTTCCAGAATGGTCTGAAGCTCTTTTCCAGTGCGTGAATCGTATTGTTTAACCCAAATGTGGTCTTGCGCGCGGTTTACTATTACAACGTAAATCGATTCACCATTAGGATCCCAAGTGACATTGGTGGCGTAGAACGAATCGTCCTTTTTTCCTTCTTCCAAATTCAGGTAGATCTGCTTTCCAGTAGCCCTGTGGTAAATGACCACTGAGGCGATTTCTCCATGCTGACCAGCCATTGGATAGCGAATCATGTCTACTGTTGCCGGCTTGGTGTCGTAACTTACTATAGGGTACTCTGTTACCTTCGATTCGTCCTTTTCGTAATAGGCAATCCTAGATCCATCGGGCGACCAGAATGTTCCCTTTCCGATTCCGAATTCGTAGCGAGCAATTGCTTGACCGCTGACTACACCTTTGGCGTTTTTAGTGAGTTGGATTTCACCCGCCTGGTCTTTGATGAATAGATCATTATCTACTGTGAATGCGGTTACATTGGCCTTAGCGTGATAATCTAGGTTGGCAGCTTTAGCGTTGTGATTCAGAAGAACTTCTGAATTCTTCTTTTTCATGTTTACCTGCACATATTGCGCTTCCTGGTGGAAGTAGAAGGTGTTTGAACTTGTCCAAACCACATTCGGGACATGCTGAAGCTTCAGTCCGCTCCAATCATTGATTTCACCAATGGAGAGAGTTGTGGATCGTCCTTTTATTGATTCAACGCGAAGAGCATCGTCCTTAACATATGAATATGTATCAGCGCCCTTAACCCACTTGAGCCCACTGAGGCTTTCAGGCGAAAACTGGCCTCGTCCCATGACTGCCTCTCCTATGGTCATTTTTTTTTGCGAAAAACTAGAGAGTGTGGCCAGAGTCAAGGCCGAAAGAATCAAAATGGATCTGTTCATCTGTGATAAAATTGGGGGGCAAATATATGGAGTGTGGAGATGCATCAAGGCTAAATTGCTTTGTACATTTGCATCAATGAAAAATCCCGTCATTTTATCTGATCGTGCTTCCAATGCTGTTCGCAGAATAGTCACAAAAACTCAGGAGACTTCACTTATTGGTGGAGAAGAGGTGAGGAAGGTGATTATCAACCACATGAAGGGTCTTGCAATCAATCCTGAAGCCGATTCCAGAAAGGCGAAGTTTGACCGCTTAGACGGGAATTATCGATCATTTCTTGTCTGGGATTACCGCATTTACTACAAGATAGAAGAAGCTAGAGTGGTGGTGTTGGATATTATTTTAGAGAAGAAGTAGAGACGTTTTTCCATTCAACTTTTAGGGTTTAGGTATGATAAAGGTTGTTTCCCCTTCCTTACATCTGAAACCGTCCTTCATTCCCACAATTCATCGCTAAGTCGATAGCGCTTAAATCTCCTTCAAACGCCATCCGGTCTGAGAAAACCTGCAAATATGTGGGGAATTCGCCTTGTCTTTTTTTCTGAATTGGTCGCAGATCAATAGAGGCCTCCTGTATATATTCAGAGCTGATTTTGTGCTTGGGTTCAATGCCTAGCCATTCCAGGCTGAGGTTAAGTGCTTGCAGATTAAAATTCATTAAACTATCTGGGGGACGCATGAAAAGATCTTCAACTGCGGGTAAGAAATGTTCTGCAAAAGGCGCAGCATTATAGGCGGTTCGGAGCGAGCTCAAATGCTCCTTCTGCCATTTTCCTTTTTCGATGAGAATGCTATTCAAAGGAATTTTTTCGCCCCTTTGTCCTATTACTGGGATGCTCAAGGTTTGCACGCCGTTTGGCCCTATAATGTCGAATCGATTACGATAAGTCTGCTTAAGGTAGTTCTCAAGTACGTCTATAACCACTTGATTGTCAAGTGTATATGCCTTTAGCCAAGCCGAGTTCGGAAAACAACAAAGCGGAAGAACAGTCATCTCTAGTCAACCAATCGGAACATACGCTCCCAGCGGATTCCAGTGTCTTGATGGTATCCTTCTTGACCTTTGGAGAACCAAGTCAAAACTGGTTTTCCAACAATGTGAGTTTCTGGCACCCAGCCAAAGAATCGACTGTCAGCAGAGCCGTGTCGGTTATCTCCCATCATAAAGAAGCAGTCGTGTTTGAAAGTGTAAGATGTCGTCGCTTGACCGTTGATCTTGATCGTTCCGTCCGACTCGACAACGAGATCATTGCCTTCATACTTTGTGATCGTCCGTCGATAATCGTCGATGTTGTCGTCATTGAGCTCAATTGTCTCTCCGCCTTTCGGAATGTGAATTGGTCCAAAATTATCTACCGTCCAATACACGTATTTCTCTTTGTCGGAATACGGGAACATGAGTCCATAGTTGTGACGCAATCCAGCTTTTAAACTATCCGCTCCAGCCAGTTCGGAACTAGGGACACCGCTGATAACGCGCTGCGGAGCATCGATTACGAAGGGCAAACGCGCTACTTTATCAGCTTGTTCGTCTGTAAGGGAAGCATATACTTCGTAATAACCATCACGCTGGGCAACGCCTCTGTAGTCACCATTTACGAGGTCGTACTTTTTAAAGATCTTTTGGAATGCGTTGGCATCATTCGTAGGAACCATATGCATGTGCTTGGTGCCAACGGTATTATCCTGAGCCTCTCCATTGATATGAATCACGCCATTGATAATTTCAAAATCGTCGCCTGGAAGGCCAACGCAACGCTTGACGTAATTTTCATTCTTGTCAATCGGGTACATATCCATGCCCGCAATCTTAGTTCCGCGGTAATCCTTAGGATTCGGATTATCGAAGTTTTGTCTTTGCTTAAACTTCGGATCATCCGACTTGACTATGTTCTTGTCCCAAAGATTGGTTCGAGCTTTCTTGTACGCAGCAGTCTTATTGGCTAGAAAATTCTCGTATCCGCCTGCTTCGATGATCGCATCTTTCTTCAGGTACTGGTAATAATCATGTCCCGCCAATGGATCATTGAGCATCACCGTGTCACCATGAGGAAAGTTGAATACAACTGCGTCGCCACGATCCACACTTCCAAAACCAGGTAATCTCATGTATGGAAGCTCAAACCACTCCGCAAAGCTTCGATTCATCGAGCCAGGAATCCTGTTGTGAACGAAAGGCACAGACATAGGAGTCATTGGAATTTTCGCTCCATAGCTCATTTTACTCACAAAAAGATAGTCGTTGACTAACATAGAGTTCTCCATAGATCCTGTTGGAATGGTGAATGCCTCGAAGAAGAATGTTCGGATCACAGATGCGGCAATAATGGCAAAAACGATTGCCTCACCCCATTCACGTCTCCAAGATTTCTTTTTTCCAGTCCAATCTCTAGGTCCGATAAACTTCTTTTCGGTGTTTTTGAAAGCTAACTGGGGTAGATAAAGCCAAGGGAGCAATCCTGCCAGCCATTGGTTCTTGGTTTCTCTTTGATTGAAAGCTATTGCTGTTTCAACGTTTAGAATGACAAGAACGAGAAAGTTTACCCCAGGAGTGATCAATAAAATAATCCACCACCATGGACGGCCCAATATTTTTAACCAAATGATGTACTGGTAAAAGGGTACATATCCTTTCCAGCTATCCTGTCCTGCGCGTGCAAAGAGTTTGGGGAGAACGACGAAATACATCGCCAGGAGTACAAAAAATAGAATTTCGGGTATGCCCATTGTTATGTCTTTAGTAGGTCACGCATGGTAAACACTCCGGTCTTTCCGACCAGCCATTCAGCAGCTATTACAGCGCCTGTGGCGAATCCCATACGATTCTTTGCTTTGTGTTTAATTGATATCTCGTCAACTCCCGAGCTATAGGTGATCTCATGAGTGCCTGGAACTTCTGGTTCTCGTCGCGAATTAATTGAAAGTTCTTGCTCTTTGAAAGCATCTCCTTTAATCCACTCTGATTTTCGATCAATATATTCGATAAGGCCTTCGCTCAATGTAATCGCCGTGCCGGAAGGAGCGTCAAGCTTTTCAGTGTGGTGAATCTCCAACATTGACGGATCATAAGCGGGGAAACCATTCATTGTTTCCGCCAGTTTCTTGTTCAGCTCAAAGAATATATTGACGCCTACAGAGAAATTTGTGGCATAAAATAGAGAAGAGCCGTCTGCGATTGCTTTAGCTTCAATTGCCGGAAACTGATCGTACCATCCGGTGGTTCCTACGACAATTGGGATATTCTGCTTAAAACAGCTGTTGATGTTGCCAGCTGCTGCATTCGGAACTGAGAAGTCAATAGCCACATCGGCATCTGAAATATCCTCAAGACCCAATTTTGAATTGACCTTAGCGACGATTGAATGGTTTCTGCTCACAGCCACCTCCTCAATGATCCGTCCCATTTTACCATATCCCAATAAGGCGATTTTCATTGCTGCCAAAATTAGAAATTGAGAGTCAGTCGAATTCCAGCGCTGTTGTGTCTGGTTGGATTGAAGTATGGAAGGCAGTTCAAACTTAAATTTTCGTTAACATCGAACTGGTTCAAGTGCGCGTCCACATTGGCGTCGATGATCTGGAGGATGTAGACTCCGGCTAAACACATCCAACTTATGTCGCGCCATTTATTGTAAGTCTCTACAGCTTCATTCAAGCTTGTTCCCGTGAGTCTTGTTGTGTTCTCCGTATTTGGGTCTTCGTCCAATTCAGCAATTAAGCCAGCTCGAAAATGATTTAGACTATCGGTATTCTGCTTAATAAAATACACACAGGCGCCAATGCTTGAGTAGACGATTGGAATTTTCCAATATTTCTTGTTGTAGCCTTGACCAAGTCCGGGAAGCGCGGCTGACATGATAGTCGACCGTTTGACAAACATCTTACTCGAGTCGGCGCTCAAGTTGATTGATGAAGTGTCTTTGGTCGCGGTGTTTTGTGCTTGACCAAATAGGGGAAGTAATAGTAGGAGAAAGAGGATTCTCATCGTACCTCAAGCAGGTCTAGAATTTGATTTAAAGTCGCCTCATCGCTGAATGGTAGCTCAATCTTTCCAGATCCAGATTCTTGTTTTTTAATGGATACTTGGGTTCCAAATTTCAAGCGAAGATCAGCTTGAAATTTTTGATCTTTAAATGACAGAACAACTTTTGCAGGTCGACTTTGAGTTGGATCTTGAACTCTCACGAGTTCTTCTACTTGTCGAACACTAAGGCCTCGTTTCACTATCTGGTTAAAGATTCTAATTTGCTTTGATTCATCACCAGCGTTGACCAAGGCACGAGCATGTCCCATGGTAATTTGCTTCTCTATTAATCCAATTTGGATTTCGGCTGGAAGCTTGAGCAAGCGTAGGGAGTTGGTAACCGCAGAACGGCTTTTTCCAACTTTTTGGCTTAAAGCATCTTGAGTTAGATCGCATTCCTCGATTAATCTTTTGTAGCTAATAGCAACTTCAACAGGGTCCAAGTTTTCTCGTTGAATATTCTCAACCAGAGCCATCTCAAGCATTGCACTATCGTCTGCTGTGCGTGTGTAGGCCGGAATCTCATCGAGTTCAGCTAATTGAGAAGCACGAAACCTCCGTTCTCCTGAGATTAGCTGAAATTTCTGGGCGCCGATTTTTCGAACCGTTATAGGCTGTATTATTCCGTATGCAACAATGGATTTCGCAAGACTTTCTAAAGCCTCTTGATTGAATTTGGTTCGTGGCTGAAAAGGATTAGCCTCGATCTGGCTGATAGCAAGCATGGCCACGGGCCCAGCAACATTACCGATCGTATCAGAGGGTAATTGGGGTGGCGTATTCATCTTCATTGGCTCTGCGTTTTCCAGCAGCGCGCTTAATCCCCTTCCTAATGCTTGTCTTTTAGCCATTTATACTGCAATGTATTTCTCCTCATCTCGTAATCGAGTCATTTCATTTTTTTGGAGAATCTCTCTTGCAAGATTGAGGTAGTTCACTGAACCCTTGCAGCTAGCATCGTGCATGATGATCGTCTCGCCAAAGCTTGGGGCTTCTCCCAAACGGGTATTGCGGTGAACAATTGTGTCGAACACCATTTCTTGGAAATGCATTCTCACCTCGTCAACGACCTGGTTTGCAAGTCGAAGGCGCGTATCATACATGGTAAGCAGTATTCCTTCCATGCTCAAGTCGGTATTCAATTTGCTCTGAACGATCTTGATTGTGTTTAGCAATTTGCCAAGACCTTCTAAAGCGAAATACTCACACTGAACAGGAATAATCACAGAGTCAGAAGCCGTCAGAGAGTTTACTGTCACGAGTCCCAGAGAAGGGGAGCAGTCTATGACTATAAAATCGTAATCATCCTTGATTTTGTTCAAGGCCATGCGCATCATGTACTCGCGGTTAGGAAGATTAATCAACTCAATCTCAGCACCGACTAAATCAATGTGCGCCGGAAGGATATCCAAGTTAGGATTGTCCGTTGAAACGATAATGTCTGTAGGGTTAATGTCTTGCACGATGCACTCGTAGATGCTCGACTTGACATTTTTTGGATCAATTCCCACACCAGAGGTGGCATTCGCTTGTGGATCAGAATCCACAATGAGAGTTTTATACTCGAGAACCCCAAAGCATGCTGCGAGGTTAATTGCTGTGGTGGTTTTTCCGACACCACCTTTCTGATTAGCTACTGAAATAATCTTTCCCATATCCGTCTTCTAAATTTCTATCGTTTGACCGATCTCCATTATGATCAGTTCTTTGTCATTTTTCTCGAATGTCCTTTTCGCCGCTTCCGAATCAATCGTGATGTACGGGAACGTGTCGAAGTGCATTCCTATTGCCTTTTTCACCTTGACCATTTCGCAACAAATTGAAGCGTCCTCTATCCCCATGGTGAAATTGTCGCCTATAGGAAGAATAGCGAAGTCTACGTTCATGTAGTCTCCGATCAGCTTCATGTCCATGGTTAGAGCGGTGTCTCCGGCGTAGTAAAAACTTCCTTCGTTAGAAGTAATCACAAAACCACCAGGGTTTCCTCCATAGCTGCCGTCAGGCAACACGCTCGAATGAACAGCATTAACATACTTGACAGTTCCAAAATCAAACGATTTGCTGCCTCCGTGGTTCATCGGGTGCCCATTCGTAATTCCTTTTGCGCCAAACCACGAAACAATCTCGTAATTGGAAATCAAAGTCGCGCCAGTCCGCTTGGCAATAGATTCTGCATCGGCAACGTGGTCTTCGTGACCATGTGAAATCAGTATGTAATCAGCTGGAATCACCTCAATGTCGATGCCTTTGGCCAGTTCGTTGTGCGTTATGAAAGGATCGAAAAGCAGAGACTTTCCGCCAATCGATACGTCAAAACAGGAGTGCCCGTAATAAGTAAGCGTCATATTCTAGGGTCAAACAAGCCTCTCTTAATGCTTTGAATTACCGAACAAAGCTTGCTAGAGTGGAACGTAAATATACTTGTGACAGCTGGCTGATCGGGGATTTCGCGACAAAGTTTTGCACACAATTCTTGTGGATTCAACATTGAAATCATGGGTATGCAATGCTTCTCGAATAGAACGATATTTTTGTGCCATGATCACAGTCGTTATCGGAACAAATCGTCCAGACAGTAATAGTCAGATTCTTGGTGATGCCTATTGCCACATTCTCAATGAGTTAGGCGTGCCAAATTCCCAATTGAAGCTCATTGACTTACCACCTAATTTTGTGTTCGAAGACATGTATGGAAAGAGAACCAATACGATGAAATCGATGATTTCTGATTCCATAGAAAACGTTGACAAGTTTGTTTTTATAATCCCTGAGTACAATGGAGGGTTTCCGGGAGTTCTAAAAGCTTTTGTGGATTGTGTGCCTCCTTCGAATTGGCATGGAAAGAAGGCTGGGCTAATCGGTATTTCTAGTGGAGCTGCCGGCAGTTTGCGTGGAATGGATCAGTTTACGAATGTTCTCAATTACCTTAGAATCAACGTGTTGTATTCAAAACTCAAGCTTTCGGGTATTGATCAGATCCTAGGTAACGAACGCAAGCTAGATGATTCAAAAATGCTAGATAGGCTTCTTGATCATGCGAAACTTTTAAAGGGGTTTTAGAGAAGAGCAATAAAAAAGCCTCAACCATGAATTTACACGGTTGAGGCTTTTTCTACGATAAAAAATACCTTAGTCCTCGAGGTCTTCAAAACTTACATCTGTAAACTCTTCCTCTCCGGATTCTTTTTTCTTTTCTTCAGGAGCTTCTTCGCTAGGTTTGTCATCCGTTGATTCAGTCGAACTGTTATCTCCATCGTTTCCAGCACGGTCCATAGGGGATTCGGTGCTGTAGTTTCCACTTGCTTGAAGCTCCTTGATCTTGTCAATAGCTTCTTCTAAACCTTCATCAAATTTTTCGAAATCCTCTTTGTAGAGAAATAGTTTGTGTTTTTCGTAGTGGAATTTTCCATCATCAGAATACCGTCTTTTGCTCTCTGTAATAGTGAGGTAAAGATCATTTCCTCTAGTAGTTCGAACATCGAAAAAGTACGTTCTCTTTCCCGCTCGTACTGCTTTAGAATAAATGTCGTCCCTATAATTCTGATCATCTGACATTTCGATTCGATTTTGGTTGTCTCTTCTGGCGTCCAGAAGGGTGTTTACCCCAAATGTAGAAAATTTATGCTTGGAGTTGATTAGAGTAGTTAAGCAAGGGAACGAATAGCTATGAAATAGTCACAAGTATTGATCATAGCCCAGCGTTTTTAGCGCTATTGATCGTGAATATTTATCAAAGTGGGATTAAATGTTTTTAAGCTTGAGGAGAGGGGATGTTTAAATATAAGTTGATAATGTTGTCGCGATGGAAAGAAGCCGTTCTTCGGGTGTTTGTTGCTTGGTCTACCGAATTAGTGTTATAGTCCCCTGATACTCGTGAGGAAGCAATAAAAGATCGTGTGCAACAACACGATACAAATATGTCCCGTCTTGAGCGTAATGTTCACCGCCCTTGACTTCTCCTAGCCAAG
>Ga0206679_10003189_pt1 | contig 12725 bp, 8 predicted proteins | sample M110012015metaG_FD_155464 | JGI IMG/M metagenome (GOLD analysis project Ga0206679, IMG submission 155464) | Ammonia-oxidizing marine archaeal communities from Monterey Bay, California, United States - M1 100m 12015 | ecosystem: Environmental > Aquatic > Marine > Intertidal zone | place: USA... | reverse complement strand
GGTTTTGGACAAGTCTCCTCAGGAATATAAGGTTCAACTTTCATAGGACTAATACTAGCATCTGTAACTATAAATGATATCTTCATGCCGCTAACAAATGGACGACCAGTTTCAATATATTTTTTGTAAGCCTGCAAATGAGCTTGATTATCTTCATTTACATATTTTCTCTTAAGATTAACAGTTTTAGAAATAACAAATTTATTATCATCAAATTCACCTTCTGAAACTTTGGTAACCCAATTCTTTGAAGATTCTAAAGCATCCTCTATGTTTCTATCCATCAATTTAGCAAAGATATCTTCAAGTGCCTGAACTTGAATTGGAAATGCGTCAGTACGTCTTGTTTCATACCCTCTAATTAACATACTTTCCTTAGGCCAAATTTGTTTACCAACATATCTTTTCTTAACACCATGCGAGAAAAATGGTTGAAGTATCTTTTCAAATTCTAATTGTTTAGCACCAACCGAATATCTATCAGCTATAGATTCCCCAAATTCTATGGTCTTATTCAATTCATCATGGGGTGAACGGAAAAAAACTGAATCTGTATCTCCATAAATTACATCAACACCTTCATTTTCTAATTCCTCTATAATATCCTTAACATATTCTCTAGCATAAGCCGTTATGGAAGCACCAATATTCAAATTTGTAAAACGATAAAAATATGATGCAAAAACACCATAAACTGAATTCATCAATATCTTTATGGCTTCCTGAATTCTCCTATAATAATCTTCATCACTCTTTGTTTTCGCAGAAGCTTGGAGTTCCTTAGCTGAATCTCTGTCTTTCATCAAATTAATTAATAATTCAGGTAACATCCCTTTTTTCTGTTCAGGACTCTTAAATTTTACACCTAATGGAGTCTCGATCTCACCATCTGGTGACATAGTAGAAAAACAAAGATTGCGATCTATGATTATGCTAGGATACATTGACTTGAAATCTAAAACACAGACCCACTCATAGAGTCCAGGATTAATACTGTGGACATAACCGCCTTCAATATGACCTGTACGTTTCTGACGATTTGTCATTGGTACTCCTATTCCTTTAGAATCTGCAAATCTTATCAGTAATGAATCAATCATATTCGAAGTAATACCATTTATTACATTATCTAGTGGTAATTTTGCAACAGAACCAATATGTTGATATTTTTGAAGAACCTTAATATGATCTAATATCTCCACTGCCAATTTTGCATCCTCTAAACAATAATCCATAACTTTTTGAGGATTATTAGCCCATTCCTCATCCATTTTCTTAGGATTTACATCGTGCTTCTCTTTTCCTAATAGCTCTTTAGCAACTGCATTCAAGGATTCTTGTCTTGGTCTAACTTCACGTTTAACATTCCACCATGCGTCTACAATAACTCTACCGCGAGCCTGCCAAAATCTTTGGAATTTTTGTTCTAAATTAGTACCATCTCTACCTATTGCCAACTTAACCCCATAAACCTCAGCTCTTTCTACTAAAAGTGGCAAATCATATCCATCAATATTATATCCCGTAATTATATCTGGATCGTGTTCTTTTATTACTTTGACAAAATCATTCAATAATTTTTCTTCATCGCCATGTAACGTTTCTTCATGGGTGTATCCTTCTGATGTTTTTATGCAATAACTTAGACAGTAAATCGTACGTTCAAATATAGAATTTTCTATATCAAAACTTAAAATTTTAAAGTCTGATTCGAAGCTTTCAGAAGGAAGAACTTCAACTACTTCAATAACTTTACAAGACCAACCTTCTTTTTGAATTTCTTTACCACGAACTCGGATACAACCACCAATATCATTATCGTACAAATATCTATGATGAAAGGGAATATCTGCTGCTAATAATTTTAAATCATTATTTTTTAACCATTCTCTAATCTTTGGAACTTTTCCAGGATGTGATACTGTAACTTTTATACATTTTTTTTCCTCGCCATCTACCCATAGATCCAAAGATTCTAACTTTTCAACATCGTCCTTTTTTTCAAGACTTTCGCAAATATCTTTAGGTGGTTCAACGACTTGAAAATAAGGCATCAGAAGTGGTGTTCGAACTGCAATAGCCTCTCCATCTTTTGTAGTACCAAAAAGATAAATCATATTTCGACTCTTTCCATGTACTTCTTCAGTGCAAGAAGCTGCAGACAATAATCTAATTGAGTAATCCACAATAACCTAACAAAAGTGTGCTATTATCGCTATGGGACTATAATGAATTCAATGCTTGCTCGAAATCCGCAATCAAATCTTCAGAATCCTCTATACCTGTAGAAAAGCGAACAAAACCAGGATTTATCCCTACAGCTATCCGATCTTCTTCTTTCCAAGAAACATGAGTAGTAGTACAAGGCATAGAAATCAGTGATTCTACGCCACCTAAGGATACGGCCTGAGTTGAGAGTTGCATATTTTGCATCAATTTATGACCTTCTGAATCACCACCCTTAACTACAAAACAAACCATTGTACTAGGACTACTGAGTATCTTTTTGCAAAGTTCATAGTCATTGTGACTATCAAGACCAGGATAGATTACTTTCTCAATTTTAGGATGTTTTGATAGCCAATTAGCCAAATTGCCTGCTGTTTCAGTGGATTTTTTGTAACGGACTTCTAAAGTCTTTAATCCTCTTTCCAAAAGTGAAGCCTGATGAGGGTCCATTGCACCACCAAAATTTCTCATTTTATACCAGACTTGATCAATCAACTCTTGTCGTGAAGCAATAACGCCACCTAATAAGTCACTATGACCATTCAATATCTTCGTGACGGAATGAAGGACTATATCAAATCCTTGATTAAGAGGTTGACAAGCCATTGGAGAAGCAAATGTACTGTCGACTATAGAAAGAGCGCCATGTTTTCTGGCTAATTTAGATAATTCAGCCAAATCTGACACTTCCAAAAGGGGATTGCTTACGGTTTCACAGTAAAGAACATCAGTTTTTTTATCTTTAAGCGCAGCTTCTACGGAAGAAAGATTTTTCATATCTACAAATTCGATGTCTATACCAAATCTCAAAAAATCTTGGTCTAACAAAATCACAGTTCCACCATAAAGATTACGGGTAGTGACAAGTCGACTGCCGCTACCTAAAAATGTTAGTAGAGTTGTACTAATTGCAGCCATTCCAGTACTGAATACTAGTGCATCATCTGCATTTTCTAAATGTGCAATTTTATTTTCAGCGGCTCTCAGTGAAGGGTTGTTATATCGTGAATAAACGGGTGCCCTTGGTTTGCCCTCTTTCCACATTTTGTAAGCACTTTCATCCAGAAAAAAAGTAGATGACTGAAAAATGGGAGTATTAAGTGAATTCTCACTGGATGATGTTCCTGAATGAACTGCTCGAGTTCCCTTTCCAGTCTTTCTGAGATTCTTTTTGTCGGATGACATTACTTGCCACTTATGATACAGGTTAAGAACTTTAGGGAGATGTATTCATAAATAGCAAGTCTTTAATTACAAACCAACTAACCTAGGAGTGTGATGATGTTTAAAACTGCGAATTTCGGACGTAATTTGTTCGTTGCATTAATTCTCTCGGTTTTTGTATTACCAGCGGCAAATGCAGGCTTAGTTGAGATTTACATCAACGATTCTGAGGAGTTAACGGAAAGTGAAGAAGAATTCGTAATAAGAAGTGGTAAAGACTTAGATTTAGAAATCAGACTAAATGGAGCCTATAGGATAGACTCTGGTGATGAAAATTTATCTGTAGAGAGCATTTACATTGATGTTTATTTTGACAGTGATGAGGATCGCAGAGATCCTACCTCTGGACTTCCTCAATTTAAGGATCATAACGGACTTGATCCTGGCTATGACAAATTCGTCTCTGCCTTCAAAGGCGATGATACTAGATTCGAAGGCTATGAAGGACCTATCCGGTTTTCAATTATAATGAAGAATTCAAGTAGTGAAATAATCAGAGACGCAGTCATAGTAATTACAATGGAAGCACCCCCAAGTAAAAGTGAAGACTCATCCGGATTCTCATTTAGTATTCCTGAAGAAATAACGGATAATTTACCCCTTATATTAGGTGGAATCGTGGGTCTCTTCATATTGTCATTCGGAATTTATAGATTTATTTTAGCACCAGAAGATACCACTGCTGACATCTATAGAGCTAAAGAAAGCATAGATCCACTCAAAAAGAGTTTGACAGGAGTTGGATATGAATCTGAATTACCAAGCGAATCGAAATTACATAGGTTAGAAAATCGTAAAGAAGACCCTGAAGATGATGATGAAATTGACTTAGATGATGATGACGAAGATGATGATTTTGATGAGAGTAAACTTTTAGCTGAATTAACAGGAAGTCAATCACTAAAAGATACTTCAGAAGATGAAGAGAGTGAACCTGAAGCAGAACCAAAGAAAAAAGCCGTGAAAAAGAGGGTCGCAAAGAAAACTGTTGCGAAAAAGAAAGTAGTCCGTAAAGCAGCGCCTGCTAAAACTGCTGAACCTGAGGTGAATATGGGCCAAGGAATAATTAAAATGACTTGTCCGGCATGTGAAAAAGTACATAATGTAGAGGATACAACCTCGAGATTTATTTGCAGCTGTGGAAGACGTATTAGAGTCTAAGACTCATCTAATACATCTAACACCAAAAATAATCTACGTGTTTCATTTTCATCAAAGATTATATCAAATGGTTTTACAACCAAGTCAATCTTTTTAGATTTGAAACGTGCCTCTTCAATAGGAAGTCCAATTTTCCAGTCTGTAAGCGGTAAACAGTCATAATCTATGTTGCCATCTGTTAAATTTAATGTTGCTTTGGTTATCCATATTTTTCGTTCGGCTTTCGGTATCTCGACTGAATAGACACGTCCTTGGAAATGATTGATATTCACACTAACGTGGCTTGTTGAATCAACCTTTCGAGCCTCGGATAATGTCCTTTTCTCTATTTTGTCATCATAAGTAAAATCAAAATCCCCTATCTTTTCTAAGTTCTTTTCTAATAATTCAGTTGGGTATTCCTCTCGATCTAAGGCCGCTAACAAAATTCTTTCCATACGAACAGGATTATCTTTTTCAGATTCAGTCATTACTCTATAATAACTAAGAGGATGACGGATTTGACGACACAAGGCATTAGGACCAGGGCACACTCCACTAGATACAAGCGTATCACATTTTGGCGAACTGTATTGAGTTCCTGATGTTTTACCAGATATATGTTCAACTTGATATCTGGTAAAAGCTTCCTTAAAGTCAGGAGCTGTAGCAAATAATCTCATTACAGCTTCAGGATCTTGATTAAGCGAAGAAAGGAAAGTGGTTATGAAAAAACGAGAAGGATGAGCTAAATTTACGCCTGCTTGTAGATCCATTAGATTCAAATTAAAACACGGTGGGGCTTTGGAAAGGTCAAAACGGCCCAACTCCTTCATTGCTTCTGCCTGCCTATCATTAACTACCGTATTCAGGCCGCCTATTCTCTCAGTAAATGTTTTAGAAACTTGAGACTTCAAATCTTCAATTGTACCTTCGAATTTTTCTTTGATTTCAGAGGGGGCTTTAGGAAGTTCTTCTAGATGCTGCTGAATGACGTTGCGCATCAGCCTAATCAGTGTTTCACGATCTAATTCAACAATTCCATTACTGACTCCTCTGTTTGAAAGCTTCCAGTTACCTTCTCGAAGTTTAGAAGCTGCCCTAACATAATCAATAAAATGCATACTAAATTTAGTGCCTTGAAGTTTTACTTTAACAACACCCAAAGTGTTCACAATTTCAACTAGATCTTCATCCGTTTCTGAAGACAAATATGTTTCAGCGCGAAATGCCTCAGATAATGCCACATAATTTACAAGAGCCTGGTTGTCGGTTGCAGCTAAAACTAATCTAGAAATAACATATCCCAAAACAATATCCGTTTCATCATTGATAGGGGGCCCTTCCAGCTCTATAACACCTCTAGTAGCAGAGGTCTCAAGACGATTTATCGCAAGGGCTCTAGCTTCTGCATAAAAATAATCCTCTAGTAATGAATCTAAATCCACATCCTCAAGAATACTACTTGCTGTTGGCAAAAAAGGATATCTCCAATGTTCAGGCACATTTAGGTAAGACGATGTGGTTTTATAACAGCAATCAAGGGTGAGTTAACATGACGGCAAGCCTTCTTGAATTAAATGAAGTCAAAAAGGATTATCATATTCGCCGTTATGGTAGAGTTATTAGAACCTCAAATGCCCTAAATAAATTGACTTTTAATGTAGAAAAAGGACAAATATTTGGTTTTTTAGGACCAAACGGAGCCGGAAAAACAACAACAATTAAGTGCATAACTGGAATTTTAAACTGTGATAATGGAACTATTTACATTGATGGGAAGAACATAGAAAATAACGGTTTTGAGAATAAAAATAAGATAGGTTTTCTACCAGAGAAAGTGGGATTATATGGAAGTCTAACTGCACAAGAGACCTTGAAATTTTATGGGGGATTTTACAGTCTATCTGACTCTATTATAGAAGAAAGAGGGGGGGAATTATTAGATTTATTAGGGCTCAGTCATAGTTTAGTGAAAACTGTTAGAGAATATTCACTAGGTATGCGAAAACGGTTAGCATTAGCAACTGCATTGCTTCATGAACCTGAAATATTAATTTTAGATGAGCCTACCTCTGGGCTTGATCCAAGAGGCGTCAAGGCTCTCAGAACATTATTATTAGATTTGAACAAAAAGGGACTAACCATTATATTTAGTTCACATATTCTATCTGAAGTTCAAGAATTATGTACTGATGTAGGAATAATCAATAATGGAAAAATGATTAGACAAGGATCTATTTCAAGTATAATGAAAACTGTAGAAAAGACTGCGATAAAATTATCTTTACGTGTAAATGATTTTAATGAAAAAAACGAAAAAATACTCAATAAAAATAAATACATTAGTATATTAGAAAACAAAGATTTAGGAAAACATAGAAAAATTATTCTAAAATTAAAAGAAGATTTAATTCCATGGGTTACCAAAAAATTAGTTGAGAATGGAACGAAAATATTCTCTATTGAACCGCATAATACTACTCTGGAAGATGTATTTTTAACTGAAACGGAGAGTGAAAATGAAGCTTAAAGATAAAGCAATTAAACAATGGAAATCAAACCACACATGGCAACCTTTGCTAATCGCAGTTTCTGTCATACTTATTATTGCTATTAGTCACAAAGTTTATTGGGAAACAACTACAGAAACTGACCCATTGAGTATTTGGAATAAAAGGCTAATAACTGAACAGAACAATGAAACAAGGATATATTATAATAATGAAAATTTAGTTGATAAGACTATAACATTTAAAGGAGTTTTGGAAATATTTCCATACACCAACGAAAGTATTGGATCACCAGAAGAATCTAATGGAAAATTTGACGAAATAGATGGACTAGTTTACAGTGAAGAGAGTTACAATAAATGTATGATTAACTTAAATGGAATAAGAATTCTTGTTAATGGTAGTTTAGATGGGAAATTCTATGAAAATGAAATAGTAACTGTAGAAGCTACATTGATTGAAAGAGACTTTAGTTATGAGAAAAATAGTGTAGATATGGCACTTAAAAGTCAAATATGGGAAGCGGAGATTGATGATATCAAATTAGCTGATGAAAAAGATTATTATTTCTTTGGTATTGAAACAATAGTTTTTGCTTTGGGACTTTATTTTTCACTTAAAAGAATTAGCAATCTAAAAGAACAAATAAAATTTGCAAAGCATATTGCATTATTTGAATTTAAAAGAGGATTAAAAACACCTAGAATGATTGTTTTAGGCCTTATATTTTTCGTTTTCATCGTTGGGATAGGGATGCTTTTAGGGCAACTCCAAAATGATTCCGATTCGATCCTTGGAACTATGACAACTAAGGGCAGCATTATTCAATTGTCATATTTTACATTTATGATAGGTTCAATGGTTGCTATCGGTGTATCTGTAGATACATTCCATAAAGAAAGACAGGAGAATACTATGGATTTATTGCTTGCTAGGCCTATCAACCGTGAAACTATTGTCTTAGGAAAAGCTCTAGGCCTGACCATGGTTGTTGGGATTCCTGCATTTATAGCTCAACTAATTGGATTATATTTTATGGTTACAAGAGGAGAGATGCCCCCTATAGGTAGCATGTTCGCTTTCCTCTTCTTTGGCCAAGTAATGATTTTTACAATGGTAACTTTTCAGCTTTGCCTAGCAATTTCTGCCAGAAGTGGCTCAAGTGTAGTAATTTACGGATTAAGTGCATGGTTATTATTTGCATTAGTATGGGCTTTGATTGTCATAGCAATTTCTACCGTAATTGGAGTTGATATAAATGGAGAAGAATTTGAGAATGACCCTGACTATCAAACATTTGCATCACGTATAGGTTTATTGAATCCGGGAGTAATTTACCAAATGGTTGTTGGTTTGTTCACAAATAGAACTATAGCTGTAGATTTAGAAGGTGTACCGGGATGGTTAGCTTTATTGTCAGTCGTCCTATGGCCAATAATGTGCCTTAGAATGGCAACGTGGCTATTCAAGAGGGAAATGGAAGGATGAGAAGGACCCTAAGTAAAGATGAAAACGCAGTTACTCATGTTATTGAATTTACAATAGCATTAACTGTATTTGTTCTATTAGTCCAAGCATTTACCTCATCAATGAATTATCGTATAGGTATAGATTCAGATAATAATGATGAACGTGTTGTAATGGCTAGAGAAGTACTTTCTGAACTAACAGGTTCAGAGGGGAAGATTGGAAATGCAACTAATTGGGAGGATTTTGAGTTTGGTGTTGGAACTATACAACTAAAGGATGGTGCCACAGTAGGATTACTCAACTCAAATGGGGAATTAGATAAGGATAAGTGTGCTGCTTTACAAAAATTCCCATATACACAACTAAGAAAAGAATTGGAAGTTACACAACATTTGAAAATTGAAGTACGGACACTGGTTCCAGACGAGACTGTATGTCTATGGGGTGGAGATTTAAGTAACTCTACAATTAGTGTGAAATCTGAAAAGTATATGCTTTACAATGATGGTACCACTATTTTACCAGCTATTTTGACTGTAACCATCTTTGAAGGGAAAAATCCAAGCAGTAAAATCTATATGACTGAAATCATGTACAATCCTACTAACAATGGAAACCAATATGAATGGATTGAAGTCTATAATCCAAATCCCTTTGCAATATACATTACCAGTTGGGCAATTGAGGATCTGGGTGACAGCGATCTAATTGTATCTGACGATGATGATACCTTAACTATTCCAGGAAATAAAGCTGGAATATTGACAACTTCACCAACTGTATTTACGGAAACCTACGTTGACTATACCTATGTTTTCTCAGTTGAGGATACTGCAATAGGAAATGGGTTAGGAAATAGTGAAACGATTACCCTCTCCAGAGGAAATTATGCTGAGTCATTTAGCTACACTACTAGTGACGGGGCAAATGGTAACGGTAAATCTTTGACAAGAAGTTGTTACAATTGTGAAGCATGGAACGAAGCTGTAACAAGCCCAGGCACCGTTTAATTATTCAAAGGCCTGAATTCCAGTTATCCAACGGCCAAGAATTAAATTATGAATATCATGTGTACCTTCATAAGTGTAAACACTCTCTAAATTTGCCATATGCCGCATTATTGGATACTCATTAAGTATACCATTAGCTCCATGAATATCTCTCGCCATTCTTGCAATCTGAATTGCAGCATCAACATTATTCATTTTACCAAGTGAAACCATTTCGGGTGTTGCTTCGCCATTGTCTTTAGCTCTACCTAAATGATAAGCCAATAATTGACCTTTAGTTATTTCTCTAAGCATCCATGCTAATTTATTCTGAACCAATTGAAAACTGGCAATTGGTTTTTTAAACATAATTCGTGACTTGGAATAATCTACAGATGAGTGGAAACAGCCCATCGCGGCACCTATTGAACCCCAAGTAATCCCATACCTAGCTTGTGTTAAACAGCTTAGTGGACCTTTCAGGCCTTGAACTTCAGGTAAAATTCTATCTTTAGGAATTTTACAATCTTGAAAGACTAATTCACTGGTAATTGAAGCTCTAAGAGAATGTTTTCCTTTCATTTCCGGTGCTGAAAATCCTGAATCACTTTTTTCGACAATAAATCCACGTATTTTTCCCTCTAATTTTGCCCAGACAATTGCCAAATCTGCAACAGTTCCATTGGTTATCCACATTTTGGCCCCATTAAGGACATAAGAATCGCCATCATCTACAGCTTTAGTTTCCATTCCTCCTGGATCTGAACCATGATCTGGTTCAGTTAATCCAAAACAACCAATCAGCTTTCCTTGTGCCATGCCTGGCAAATATTTTTGTTTTTGTTCTTCCGTACCAAAAGCATGAATTGGGTACATAGACAATGAACCTTGTACTGAAACACAACTGCGTATTGCTGAATCACCTCGTTCTAATTCTTGACAAACAAGACCATATGCCACATGAGAAAGACCTGCGCATTCATAACCTTTAAGATTGCATCCAAAAAGTCCCATTTTACCTATTTCAGAAATTAACTCCATGGGGAAAGTACCTTTTGTATAATAATCCTCAATAATAGGTATTACTTTTTCATCAACCCAATCACGAACTAAATCACGAACCATTATTTCTTCTTCAGTGAGGTGCTTCTCAATATTGTAAAAGTCAACACCTTCATATCTTGACATTGAAATATAGGTTGTATAGGGGCTATTTATCTTTTACATTAAGCTGTAGACGGAATTAAATACAACGGGCGAATAGGGGTTTAATGGAGGAGATTTGGATTGAAAAATACCGCCCGACCAACCTTTCAGAAGTCGTTGGGCAATCTGCAGTTACAACAAGATTGAAGAACTATGTTAAAGAGCGATCCATGCCTCATTTGCTATTTGCAGGCCCCCCTGGAATTGGAAAAACAACTAGTGCATTAGCGCTAGCCAGAGAACTTTTTGGGGACTTATGGAAACATAATTTACATGAATTAAACGCCTCAGATGAGAGAGGTATTGATGTAGTAAGAGGGAAAATCAAAGAATTTGCAAGAACTGCGCCACTTGGTGAAGATGGATTTAAAATAATTTTTCTAGATGAAGCTGATGCATTAACCAGTGCAGCACAAGCTGCCCTTAGGCGAACTATGGAAAAATATTCAAGAACATGTAGATTTGTAATGTCTTGTAATTTTTCATCTAAAATTATAGAACCAATACAATCACGCTGTGCAGTATTCAGATTTAGACCCATAAAAGCAGAAGATTTAGAGAAATACCTCAAATTTGTTGCATCAAAGCAAAAGTTAACTATTTCAAAAGAAGCCTATGAATCACTTACCTATCTGGCTCAAGGTGATTTAAGACGTGCAATAAACGGACTGCAAATGGCAGCAGCTGCAAAAACGGATATTACTCCAGATGTCGTCTATCAGGCAGTTGCCGCAGCAAGACCTGAAGAAGTTAAAGAAGCATTACAAATGTCCTTAGAAGGCAATTTTTCAGGCGCTAGAGAAAGATTAGATACTCTCCAAATCACTTATGGTTTAGCAGGAGAAGATATTCTTCGCCAAATGCATAGATCTGTAAGAGATTTAGAAATCCCTGATAATATTAAAGTTCAAATGATAGAAAAATTAGCCGAAACCGATTTTAGATTATCTGAAGGCGCAAATTCAAGAATTCAAATTGAAGCTGTTGTCGCCAATTTTACAGTACTTGGAAGACATATCCAAAACGAATAGGCGTAAAGTTTTACTAACTACCCTCTTGCGGCCCGTGGTTCAAAATAGTGGTTACATAACTGTCGACGGCGAATTTGACACCCTAAAAGAACGAAGTTTTTTTACTATTGATGATTTTAAAATGAAAGGTAAAAGAGTCATTTTAAGAATCGATATTAATTCATCTGTTAATCCCGAAAATGGAGAAATCTTAGATGATACCCGAATTAGAAGGCATGCTGCTACTGTTAAGGAATTATCTGAAAGTAAAGCTAAAATTATCATTTTAGCACACCAATCCCGTCCAGGAAAATTAGACTTTGTCAATCTAAAAAAACATTCGAAAAGAATGTCAGAAATCATAGATATTAAAATAAAATTCATACCAGACATATACGGGAGAAAAGCTGTCAATTCAATTAGTAAACTGAACAACGGAGATATCCTAATGTTAGATAATGTTAGATTTGATAAAGAAGAAATTGAATTAAGTTTATTTGAAAACGATAATTTTGAAAAACAGGCCAATAGTAAATTAGTTGAAACTTTAGCACCATTAGCTGATTTGTTTGTGAATGATGCTTTTGCAGCTGCGCACCGTTGCCAACCTTCACTTGTTGGATTCTCAGAAAGAATGCCGGCACTTGCAGGAAGAGTTATGCAACGTGAATTAGATTTCCTCGGAAAAGCAATATCATCTGGACCTAGCCCTAGAATTGCACTCTTAGGTGGAAGTAAAGCTGCTGATTCTGTGTCGATTTCTAAGTATTTTCTTAAGAAAGGAATAGACTATGTACTCACTGGAGGTGTTGTAGCTAATGTATTTTTGCTGGCTGCAGGCATAGATATAGGCGAACCAAGCAAAGAATTTGTACAGAAAAATATCCCAGATTATGAAAATATCATTAAAAAAGCCAAAAGATTAATTGATGAATACGGAGAAA
>Ga0206679_10003185_pt1 | contig 12738 bp, 9 predicted proteins | sample M110012015metaG_FD_155464 | JGI IMG/M metagenome (GOLD analysis project Ga0206679, IMG submission 155464) | Ammonia-oxidizing marine archaeal communities from Monterey Bay, California, United States - M1 100m 12015 | ecosystem: Environmental > Aquatic > Marine > Intertidal zone | place: USA... | reverse complement strand
TTAAAAACAATCTTTCAGTAAATGCTGGTTTAATGTTAATTCCAATGGGAATTCAAAATTTATACCACGAACCACCAACATTTAATGGTGTAGAAAGAACAAATGTTGATAAATATATTGTTCCAACAACATGGAGAGAAATGGGTGTTTCTGTAAATGGTAGATTGTTATCAAATACATTAAGCTATGAATTAATGATCGTAAATGGTTTTAATGGTTTTGATGGAGAGAATAATTTTAGTGGTAAAAGTGGTTTAAGAGGAGGACGACAAAAAGGTGCTAAATCGTATATGACTTGCCCTGATTTTGCGTCTAGATTTTCTTATGTTGCTATTCCTGGTTTAAACCTAGGTCTTTCTGCTTATATGGGAGATTCAGAATCAACTTCTTATAATGATTTAGATTTATCTGACGATAATGCAGTTGCATCTGCAGATTCTACAATTATAGGAATAAAAATGGTAGGAGCTGATGCGAGATATAATAAAGGAGCTGTTCAGTTTAGAGCTCAATATATTGTAGGTAGTTTGTCAAATACAACTCAATACAATACCATTACTGGTTCTGACCTTGGTTCTCGTATTTCTGGTTATTACTCTGAAGTTGGATATAATTTATTTGACGATAAAAATACAGATAATGAACTTATTCCTTTTGTTCGATTTGAAAATTATAATACACACCAAAGAACTGCAGGAAGTTTGGCTGTTAACACTGATTACGATAGAACTGATATTACAATTGGGTTAGGATTTAAGGTAGCTCATGGAGCAATGTTTAAAGCAGATTATCAAATTAAATCTAATGGAAGTTCAGATGTGAAAACATACCAATTAAACTTAGGGACAGCAATTTGGTTTTAATATAAAAAGAGGTTAATGCAATTTGTAACAAAAAGAAATAAAGTACTTTATATTATAATTGGCACTTTATTTCTATTTTCATTTAAATATAGTTCTACCATTAATTGGACTAAGATTTCTAAATCTTCTGAAAAAGTTTTTCATCAAGAAAACATTACTTTTGAACAGATAGAAGATAACGTAGGAATGTTTTCTATATTGGCTAAAAAAGAATCTATAGGATTTCTAGTTTATTCTAAAGCCAGAAGTAAAAATAATATATTTGATTTTTATATTTTATATTCTTCTGACAAAGAAATATTAAAAGTAGAGGTTCTTAATTATAGAGAGGACCATGGGTTTGAGATATGTAATAAAAGGTGGTTAGAACAATTTATCGGTTTAGGGAATCAATCAGAATTTGATTTTAAAAATAGGGTTGATGGAATATCTGGAGCTACTATTTCAGTTAATAGTTTAAAAGATGAGGTTTTTTTCTTGACCCAAAAAATTAAAAGTAGGTTGTAGAACCTCTGTTTTCTCTCTTTTCTTTATAGTTCTTGTTTGTATTCTTATAAAATCTTAAATAGTCATTTAAAAATACTTTTACGTTAAGCCTTTATTAGAATATGTATTTTACCTAAATTCGCAAACTGAAAATAATCTTAAAAACATACATTAATGAAAGAAGTAGTAATAGTATCAGCAGTACGAACTCCTATGGGGAGTTTTGGAGGGTCTTTATCATCTGTATCTGCTACAAAGCTAGGTTCAGTAGCTATACAAGGAGCAGTGGAAAAAGCTGGGATTTCGGTAGATATGGTGCAGGAAGTTTTTATGGGAAATGTGCTACAAGCTAACTTAGGTCAAGCTCCTGCTAGGCAAGCTGCTATGTTTGCTGGATTATCTAAGGAGGTCCCTTGTACTACTATCAATAAAGTTTGTTCTTCTGGTATGAAGTCTATTATGTTGGCTGCACAAACGATAAAGGCAGGTGATAATGATATTGTAATTGCTGGAGGTATGGAGAATATGTCTTCCGTTCCTCATTATTTTGCTAAAGGCAGAAATGGTCAGAAGTTAGGAGATATGAAACTAATTGATGGTTTGGTAAAAGATGGATTGACAGATGTGTATAATAAAGTACATATGGGGAATTGTGCAGAGATTTGTGCAAAAGATATGAATTTTACTAGAGAACAACAAGATGAGTTTGCAATTGAATCGTATAATAGAAGTGCAAAATCCTGGGAAGAAGGAAAATTTTCAGATGAAATAGTTCCTGTAACTGTTCCTCAAAGAAGAGGTGATGATGTAGTTATTTCGGAAGATGAAGAATACAAAAATGTAAGATTAGATAAAATACCTACACTTAGAGCTGTATTTGATAAGGAAGGTACTATTACAGCAGCCAATGCTTCTACTTTAAATGATGGTGCTTCTGCATTAGTTTTGATGAGTGCAGAAAAAGCAAAAGAATTAGGACTTACTCCATTAGCTAAAATTACAGGATATGCAGATGCAGCACAAGATGCAGAATGGTTTACTACCGCTCCCGCTAAAGCGTTACCTATTGCTCTTGCTAAAGCAAATACAGACATTACAGATGTAGATTATTTTGAGTTGAATGAAGCTTTTTCGGTTGTTGGACTTGCAAATATTGAAATTTTAGGTTTAGATTCTTCTACAGTAAATGTAAATGGAGGAGCAGTTTCTTTAGGTCATCCACTAGGTAGTTCAGGGTCTCGAATTATTGTGACACTTATAAATGTATTACAACAAAATAATGCTAAAATTGGTGCTGCCGGAATCTGTAATGGTGGTGGTGGTGCTTCTGCAATGGTTATCGAACTTATTTAAAAAATGAAATACGGTATTTCCAAATTATCAATTGTTCCTTTAAGGTCCGAACCTACTGATTTATCTGAAATGGTAAACCAGATGTTGTTTGGTGAGCAATATAAAATAATTGAAAGCCGAAAGAATTTTAGTAAAATAAGACTTTCTCATGATAAATATGAAGGTTGGGTTTGTAATAAACAAATAAATGAAGTAAGTAGGGGGGATTATGATTTACTACTTTCTTCTGATAAAAATTATACTACTGATGTGTTAGATATAATAAAATCGGATAGTTTTCAGACCATAGTTATGGGAAGTGTATTGCCAGAGATTAAAGACTCTAACTTTATAATAGATAATACTACATACATGTTTGATGGTTTAACAACTTCTGGTAAACTATATAAATATATGTTAGTGGAAAATGCTATGATGTATTTAAATGCTCCTTATTTATGGGGAGGGAGAACACCTTTTGGTATCGATTGTTCAGGGTTTTCTCAAATAATTTATCGCTTAAACGGAATAAATATCCCTAGAGATGCAGGTCCTCAATCAGAGGTAGGTACTACCTTGAGTTTTGTAGAAGAAAGTGAAGCTGGAGATTTAGCCTTTTTTGATAATACAGAAGGTAAAATTGTACATGTGGGTATTGTTCTGGAAAACAATCATATTATACATGCTTCTGGTAAAATTAGAATTGATAGGATAGATCAACAAGGTATTTTTAATACCGAATTAGGAATTCATACTCATAAATTAAGACTTATAAAAAGTATTATTTAATACTCTTTTAAGATGTTGTAAACGGTATCTCTTTCTACAGCTCTTCTACCTACAGAACTAATTAAACTAACAATTTCTTCACAATTCATAGTCGGGTTTTGGTCTTCTGCACCAGCCATAGAATATATTTTGGTAGTATCGTGTATTGTTCCGTCAATATCATTCACCCCAAATGCAAGTAAATTAATAGAAGTCTTTTTTCCAATCATTGGCCAGTAAGCTTTTAAATGAGGGAAATTATCTAGATATATTCTACTAAAAGCAAACATCTTCAAGTCATTTATCACAGACCCTTCTTTTATGTCTGACATTTGATTATTTCCATTTCGGAACTTTAATGGTATAAATGCGTTAAATCCATTTGTTTTGTCCTGTAAGTCTCTTAATCTGCTTAGGTGGTCTATAATGTTTTCAGCTGTTTCTATGTGTCCGTAAAGTATTGTTGCGTTGGATGGCATACCAATTGAGTGTGCCGTTTCGTGCATTTCTAACCATTGTTCAGAAGTGCATTTATCTTCACAAATTTGTTTTCTTACTTCATTGTCAAATATTTCTGCCCCTCCTCCAGGTAAACTTCCTTGTCCTGCATCTTTCAATATTTGTAATCCTTCTTTGTAAGATACTTTTGCTTTTCTACACATATATTCTAGCTCTACTGCAGTAAATGCTTTTACATGTATATTGGGTCTTACTTTTTTAACTTCCGATATTAAGGAAACAAAATAATCTAATCCCATTTTAGGATGAACACCACCTACAATATGTACTTCTGTTAATTCCTGGTCTTCATGATCTAATAAAATCTGAATCATTTCTTCTTGAGAATATTCCCAAGCTTCTTCTTTCTTGCTTAATTTTCTGGAGTAAGCACAAAATTTGCAATCAAATACACAAATGTTTGTAGGCTCAATATGTATGTTTTTATTGAAATAAGTTTTATCACCATGCAGTTTTTCTCTTATATCGTTTGCTAGAGTACCTAACAAAGTTAAGGAAGCAGTGTTGTATAGTGTTAAAGCTTCCTCATTAGTGATTCTTTCTTGCTTTTGTATTTTAATTACAATAGGGGATAGTATAGAAGAAACAGATGGAGAGATATTGTTGAACTCTATCATTATTTTGAAAGAATAATTTTTTCAATTCTTGTTCCATTTTTTGTAGAAATTTCTACAAAATAAATTCCATTTTCTAAAGATGAAATATCTACTGAAACTAAAGAACTATTGCTTTCAGAAATAATGACTATTTCACCTAAAATATTTCTAAAAATAATATTTTCAGACTTGTAATTTGTTAAATTCTGTATTAATACTTTTCCTTTTGTCGGATTAGGATATATGCGGATTTGATTATTATTTAATAAATTATTAATACTAACAGTTCCTGAACAGTTTACAGATGCTGGAGAATTCTTTAAAGAGGACCTGTATCCATTCATAGTTCCATTCATTACACCTGCTTGTTCGGTTGTAAACATCCAAGTATCAGAAGAGTAAGCCATGTAGTTTTCATCCATATCTAATACATTTGTATTAAAATTATTAGAATAACTCAAGTCGTTACAAGTATTATTATTTGTAGAAGAATTTACGCTTCCCCAGTATATATCTTTAGTAGCAGGTGTGTCATCTACATAACCACCCCAGTTATTGTCATCATTATCACAACAAATCGGATTCCCGTTATTATCTGTTTCTTCACAAAAGGTATGCATCAATCCAAGATAATGTCCTATTTCATGTGTTGGCGTTCTTCCGTCATTTCCTGGTGCAGAAACACCAACAGTACCAAAATATCTGTAATCTACTACCAATCCATCTTTCCACATGCTCCAGGTAACACTTCCAGGTAAATAAGCGTACCCTAATGTCATTCCTCCACCTCCTTGGTTAGTTAAATCGCATACCCAAATATTTAAATATTTTTCAGGGTCCCAACCATCTTTCCCATTAGTAGAATTCCTTTTCATATCGTTACTTTCTGTGTCTGCATCAAAGTTTGTTTTTGAAGTGGATGTTCTAGTAACTCCATTTGTAGGGTTTCCAGAAGAGTCTGAAGCGGCCAAACAAAATTGTAGTTGTACATCAGCAGCTAAATTTGAAAATGTATTTCTTGGAGGAGAAGGGAATTCTGGGTTTGTTTTGCTAAAATCTTCATTTAATATTCTAATAGCGTCTTCAATCTGAGCATTGGAAATATTAGTACCAGATCCAACATTTGCGTGTGTTTGTTTGTAAACAATATGAACTACAATAGGTACAGTTATAATTGTTTTTGAATCGTTTTTATGTTCAGAAACCCATTTATTATTTTTAGTAGAAATCTCTTCCATAGCAATAAGATTTCTACTATCTTCCATTATAGATTGGTTTACTAAGTTTGTAGTGTTACATTTATTTACATCTTGTGAAATAACTATTTGAGAGAGAAACAGAAGAGCAATTGAGATATATTTTTTTAACATAATTAAGGTTTGTTTATTATTATTTTACTGTTTGTAATTTTATTATTTTGTTTTAATTTTAAAATATATATTCCGTTTTGTAATTCGGAAAAATTGAATGATTTATCGGTAGAAACTATTGTTGTAATTTTCCTTCCTTCTAAATCAAAAACTTTTGCAATTATAGGTATATCTTCTCTAAAAATATCTGATTTAACATCTATTATTCCGCTAGAAGGATTGGGGACTATTTTACTTTTAATCACTTCAGTTTCCGTAAGTGATAAAGCTGAAATACAGAAGTATATTGTATCATAATACGAAAATGTAGTTAAGTTAGCAATTTCCTGATTATTTTGTTCTTTGTTTATTGATATAAAACCATTTCCAAAATCACAGCAGAAGCCATCTCCTTCTGTGTCATTTATTACAAATTTATAGCAATCATCTTGTAGACAATAGTTATAGGTGTAGTGGTGGTTATCTATTAAACTATCTCCAGAATCAATTATGTTATTGTTGTTATCTAAAAATATCCAAGATGTTTCATTTGCATAATTATCCGTTATTAGATTTATATTTAAACTTGTTCCTGTTGAAGTTTGAAACAACTTAGCATCTGAGTTGTCAGAATTATTGATATCAGTATTATTATTAGGTGAAATTATTTCCACTTCAATCATGTGAGAATTCCCTCCTATTGAAATGCCAGAAAGTAAAATACTATCAGTGCTATTTGTACTTAAGTTTCCGCTCCAATATTGATATTGATAAGCAGAGGAATTAATTTTATATTTTATTATAGCAGTATATAAGTTGTCGGAAGACATATTTTTTATAATAACTTGAGGGTAAATAGGATTGCTACATCCACTAATAATTCCATTTGGAGAGATAATTTCAATGCTTGCATCTGAAATACTGCTAATTACTTCATCACAACCAATTTGGTTGATAAGGTCCGATCTGTAATTATTTATAGAAGACCATACTCTATTTCTTTGCCCTATTGTAAACGAATTCATGCAGGCATCATTTGTATAGTCCATAAAATTCATAAACATATCTCCACTGTTGTTACAAGTTATTTTCGGATGTATTTTACATCCAAAGTTTGCCTCTTCCTGAATAGGAGTGTCATCTACCCAATCGTTACCACAATAGTTATCTCCCCAAATATGAATTAGATTGAAATAATGACCTAGTTCGTGTGTAGTGGTTCTTCCTAGATTGTAGGGTGAAACAGCTGTTCCTATTGTTCCAAAATGTTGGTAGTCAACAACTATTCCATCTGTATTTATATTTCCTGTTGAAGGAAATTGAGCCCAACCTAAAATTCCTCCTCCAATATTTGCAATCCAAATGTTTAAATATTTTTTACTGTCCCAAGCATCCGATCCTCCTAAACTATTATAATGAATAGAGGTATCGTATAAATTAAAGGAAGTTGTATTAGTGAGATTACGAATAATCCCTGTGCTAGGGTTGTTGTTTGGAGTTCGTTTTGCTAAACAAAATTGTATTTGCATACTGCTTACTATAGAATCAAAATCGGAAGGAACGTTAAATGCATCAGAGTTTGTTCTGTTGAAATCATCATTCATTACATCTAACTGACTCATTATTTGAGCATCTGAAATATTCTGAACGGAGTTGTTATATAAGACATGAAAAACAACAGGAACTGTCATACTTTGCTTATTGTAGTTTAAGTTATCAGATTTAATTTTCTGCTCTATTTTATCTCTTTTATTTTTTAGATATGGGTGTTCGTTTAAAAAAATTTCCATCTTCTGAGAGCTACCGCAAGTCCTCTGAGCATTGGAGGTGTAAGTAATTATTATGGAAAACAGAATGGATAGAAAAAGTTTCAAGATATTATTAAATTTAGGAGGCAAAATTACTGAAAATTAAATTTATTCTTCCGAAATAAAATCTTCATCTGAAAGAGTTTTTAAGAAAGATATTAAATCGGATAATTCTTGATTAGTAAGTTGTAGTCCTACACCTAGTTTTTTCATTAGTGGATCTATTGTAGACGTATAATGACCTCCTTCATTGTAGTGTGCTACTACTTGTTCCAAAGTAGAAAACCTACCGTCATGCATATAGGGTGCAGAATATTCGACATTTCTTAAGCTTGGAGTTTTAAACTTACCATTATCTGAAGGGTTATTTGTTACTTCAGCTAGTCCAATATCTGTAAAGGGTTCCTCAGAATCTAATCCATTATTATGAAATAAATTATCTGTAAATAATAGAGTTCCATGACAATGAAAACAATCTCCTTGCTCTGAATTGTATATAGCGTATCCGTTTAATTCTGAAGGAGTCAATGATCCTTCTCCTCTATAAAATTTATCAAATTTACTATTAGATGAGACTAAGCTTCTTTCAAATTGAGCAATTGCTTTCACTACATAATTAGAATCTATATAATCAATATTAAAGGCTTTTTTAAATAGGAGCAAATATTCAGAATTTCCGTTTAGAGTACTTTCCACATTCCTCCAGGTATTATGCATTTCTATTGGGTTAATTACTGGTCCGAATGCTTGTTCTTCTAAGGTAATAGCTCTGCCATCCCAAAAATTAGATGTATTCCATCCTGCATTCACAATAGTAGATGCGTTTCTGTTTCCTTCTAGTCCGTCAATACCAGTACTGAATTGGTTGGTGTCGCTAAAGTTTGCCGAGTGTATATGGCAACTCACACAGGCCTGCGTTCCATCTCCACTTAATAATGGGTCATTAAAAAGTTTTTTTCCCAGAGTAATTCCCTCAATAGTTGTTGGGTTATCTTCCGGAATTATCATATTAGGAAAACCTGTAGGGGTAATAATGTTAAATGGAGTTACATTATGGTACTGACAACTTCCATTATTTATTTGTGCATCCGGATTATAATTGAGAGCAGAAAAGTCGGTACACCCTTCTTTTTTACAAGAAAATAGTAAAATAGTGCAAAAAATAAATATCCCTTTTTTTATCATATAAATTTAATTAGTAACAGATAGCTATTTCTGATAGCGCAATACCAAACACATCTTCTGTTCCGTTTTGCTTTAATTCCATTTGCCTTTGCATATTTCCCATAATTCCATCAGTAGATAATGTAATAGTATTAGGGTTTGAAAACCAGTTATTAATATTCATATTTATGTCTATTATGTGAATGTTTCCATTCTCTATACTAGTTAAGTTAATAGGAAAAGACTTGGTAATAGAATAGTCATTCCCCATAGAAGCTCCGGTATGTATGTTGTAGAACGTAGAATCGTTATCAAAAGCACCTTCTAATTTCATGTAGTGGTATCCTCCACCCATCATATCTGGCCAAAACATTTGTGTATGGTATGTTTCATTTACTAATAGGTTACTTATATTTCTGGTAGAGTTTATCCCTAGTGTAAATTCAATATTATCATATTCTCCTGAAAGTAAAATGTCAGATAAATTTAAAGAGTAAGTAGATTCATCATCAGAACTTACAAAGTGTTCACTTACTAATTCTTGTAAGGTATTTCCATCTTCATCCGTAAGTTTTATATCTGAAATAAGGTAATGTAAATTCTTAATACTATATAATTGCCCTGCTTCATTAGTGTATAATAAACTGTCTTTTATTAGGGTTAGGGTATCGACTTTATGACTGAAATGTAAATTTATATGATCTGCTTGCATTTGTTCTTTAGGAGGACAGGCAGTTAATAAAACAAGTGAAGAGATTAGTAGAGTAAGTTTACTGAGGTTTTTCATAGTATTGATTTAAGGTTTGCTAAAATATGTATTTTATTTTTGATAGAATAGGGAGCTCGATAGTTTGATATATTTATCTTATTCGTTCAATTAAACGATAGTAATTTCAATTTATTTTAAGCATCTTTGCTTTTGTATGAATTCTATAAAAAAATATATTGAAGTTATTCTTCCTCTTCCTATAAAGGGGAGTTTTACATATAGTATAAATGATTCGGATGAGGTTATTATTGGGCAAAGGGTAGTAGTTCAGTTTGGAAAACGAAAACTATATACTGCAATTGTAATAAATGTTCATACTGCAAAACCAACTTTGTATGATGCAAAAGAGATACTTGCTGTATTAGATGAAAGTAATGTAGTTTATCCTATTCAAATCCGTTTCTGGAAATGGATTGCGGAGTATTACATGAGCAGATTGGGAGATGTGATGAATGTTGCTCTTCCTTCTTCTTTAAAACTGGCGTCTGAAAGTAAAATAATAGTTCATCCTGATTTTGATGGAGATATGGGAGAGTTAACAGATGTTGAAAACGCAATTATAACTAGTTTAACTTTAAAAGAGGATCTGACAATACAAGAGATAATAACGCTAATTGATAAAACATCTGTTTTTCCGATAATAAACGAGCTGATACGAAAGGAGGTAGTGCAAATAAAAGAGGAATTGCACGATACTTTTAAAAAGAAAACTCAATTAACTATAGAATATTCTGGAGGGGATTTAGAGGATAGTTATCAAAGGGTGAAATCTGCAAGAAAGCAAAAAGAATTATTAGAATACTTTGTAAGACACAAGCAAAGGTATCCTGATAAAGAGTGTGTAGTTTCAGATTTTTTAAAAGAAATAGGGATTAGTAAGACGGTATTAGATTCTTTAGTAAAAAAGAATATTTTAAGGTTGGAAAAACAAGAGATAAGCAGGTTGATTTCTAATTCAGATAAGTTAGAAGAAATAAAAAGGCTATCGGAAAAGCAAGAAATAGCGTATAATGAAATAAAAAATAGTTTTAAGGAAAAGGATGTTTGCTTGTTACATGGAGTTACGTCAAGTGGTAAAACAGAAATATATATAAAACTAATACAAGAACAATTAGATAAAGGCAAACAAGTTCTATATTTACTTCCTGAAATTGCCCTTACTACGCAAATAATAAATCGACTCAGGAAACATTTTGGGAATAAAGTTGGGGTTTCTCACTCTCGGATGAGTAATAACGAAAGAGTAGAGATATGGAATGCGGTAAAGGAAAAAGACAGCCAAAAAGCTCAGTATCCTATTATGTTGGGGGCTCGTTCTGCTTTGTTTTTACCGTTCGATAATTTGGGACTTATTATTGTGGATGAAGAGCACGAACCAAGTTTTAAGCAATACCAACCTTCCCCAAGATACCATGCAAGGGATGCTGCTATTTATTTATCGCACTTGCATAAATCAAAAGTATTGTTGGGGTCCGCAACTCCCTCCTTAGAAACATATTACAACACTAAAACAGGGAAATTTGCCTTGGTAGAGTTAAACTCCAGATTTGGAGACATGCAATTACCCGAAATACATACGGTAGATATAAAAAAGGCTCATTTAAAGAAACAGATGGAATATCATTTTTCACCTTTTTTATTAAAGAATATTGGGGAAACTTTGGAGAAGGGAAAACAAATAATATTGTTTCAGAATAGGAGGGGGTATGCTCCACTTTTGGAATGTGATTTGTGTAGTTGGACTCCTTCTTGTAATAATTGTGATGTGAGTTTAACCTATCATAAAAACACCAATTCGTTGAGGTGTCATTATTGCGGATATAGTGCCGATAAGCAACTTAGTTGTAAAAGTTGCGGACATAACGAAATGATAGATAAAGGATTTGGAACCGAGCAAATAGAGGAGGAATTAAAGACTTTGTTTCCGGATGCAAAAACACAAAGAATGGACCATGATACTACCCGAAAAAAACATTCTTACTCTCAGATAATTGATGATTTTGAAAGAGGAAATACCGATATACTAATCGGAACACAAATGGTAACCAAAGGATTGGATTTTGACAATGTAGAAGTGGTAGGAGTACTGAATGCAGATAGCATGCTGAAATTCCCTGATTTTAGGGCTTTGGAAAGGGCGTATCAATTAATGAGCCAAGTAGCGGGTAGGGCAGGTAGAAAAGGAGAGAGAGGAAAGGTAATTATACAAACTTATGATGAGAAACACGAGATAATACATCAGGTTAAAAACCATGATTATTTGCAAATGTGTAGGAAGCAACTAGAGGAACGAAAGATTTTTAAGTACCCTCCTTATTGTAGAATTATCTCTGTAAACCTGCAACATAAAAACGAAAATAAACTAGATAAACTCTCCAAACAATTTGCAATTAGTTTACGAAAAAGTTTTGGGAATAGAGTATTAGGTCCGGAATCACCAGGGGTAAGTAAAATACGGACTTACCACCATAAAAACATATTACTGAAAATAGAGACAGAAGCTTCTGTAAAAGATGCAAAAAAGATACTTAGTAAGTTGATAGAACAATATAGAGAGTTAAAGGATTTTAGGGCTGTTCGTATTAATATGGATGTAGATCCTTATTAAATATTTTTATTTTACTCAAAGATAATACTATTATTTACAAGCATCCCAAATACTTTCTCTTGGAGCTGGAGCGACAATGGTAATATTTTCTTTTGTTACTGGGTGTATAAACTCTAGTTTTTGAGCCAGTAAATGTATAGAAGCATCTTTGTTAGATCGTTTTGCTCCGTATTTTAAATCCCCCTTAATAATAGATCCGATATGTGCTAATTGTACTCTAATCTGGTGGTGTCGGCCAGTTTTTGGTTGTATTTCCAAATGAAAAAAGTTGTCTAACTTTTTAAGTAGTTTATAGTCCAAAATAGCATGTTTCCCTCCCTTATTTTTAGTAATGTAGGATTTGTTTTGCTTTTGATTTTTTTGTAAGTAGTTTTCTAAAGTACCACTAGTATTTGGAGGGCTGTTATCTACAACTGCCCAATATGTTTTTTGTACTTGTTTTTCTCGGAACTGCTCGTTCATTCTACTCAGAGCTT
>Ga0206679_10003182_pt1 | contig 12741 bp, 16 predicted proteins | sample M110012015metaG_FD_155464 | JGI IMG/M metagenome (GOLD analysis project Ga0206679, IMG submission 155464) | Ammonia-oxidizing marine archaeal communities from Monterey Bay, California, United States - M1 100m 12015 | ecosystem: Environmental > Aquatic > Marine > Intertidal zone | place: USA... | reverse complement strand
TTTTTTCTGTATTTACCTCAGTTTGACTATTTTCAAAGTTAAAATCCTTTAGCAGTTGGCTAATAAGGTAGTCAACATAATATGATCCTTTTGAAGGGTCAATTACCTTGTTCAAATAACTTTCTTTCCTGAGTATTGTTTGCTGATTTCTAGCAATTCGTTCTGAAAATTCAGTTGGCATTTCAAAACTGTGATTGTAGGAGTTTATCATAATTGCATTAGCTCCACCAAAAATTGCTGACATACACTCAGTAGTGCTCCTTAGGATATTATTGTATGCATATTCCTTCTCTTTGTTTTCTAAAGTAGTACTTGCAAAAATAAAAGGAGTTGTTCCTGTTTTGCTTTCCCAAAGTATCCTAAATGCTTTTAGTTTTGCTAGTTCTAAAAAGTAATTGCTGCCTATTTTAAAATGAAACTGGATATTACCTTTTTTGTCAATTCCCTGCTTTAAAGCAGATTCTATTTCTTCTTTGGCAGTTCCTCCTTCTGCAAAAATAGTGCTTAATAGATTTGTGTTTTCTATTCCATGAAAAGCACCCTTTACTTCTTTACCCTTTGTGAATTCTTCCCATTGTGTTAGGAAGTCATCAGTATAATTCTTGAAGTCAATTCGGATATGTTCTATTTCAATTTCGTTTAGCAATACAGCTAAATTGTTTGGGCTGCTGAAACATAATCCGCTTACATCATTTTGTAAAGCCTCTAGTGCTCTTCTATTTCCTTCTTTTGGATTAATAGCATCTATAAGTTGATAACTCTCCCAATCTTTTGGAAATAAGGTGTTATGCGTTAAGGTTTTGTCATCTGAATGATAAATAGGTGCAATTTCAATCCCTTCTGAATTTGAAACTAATTTTTCAGTATAGTCAGCCCCTTTTAGGTCAGAGATGATTTTCTCTTTCCATTCTTTTTTTGAAACAGCATTAAATGCTGAAAATAATTTACTCATTTTCTTTTTCTCTTATAATGAAGATGTCTTCATTGTCTTTTTTCATTAAGAACTTTTCTCTTGCAAATTTTTCTTGTTCAGCAGGATTGTTTTTCAGTTGATGTAATTCTGTGCTATCTGCTTTAATTTCGGTAGTATAGAATTCTTTTTGCCCCTTTAATTCATCAACTTTATTATTCATTTTACTTTGATTAATTAAGTTGTAGTCATCTAAAAAAACAATCCATAAAATAAAAAGTAAGAGTAAGATAAGGTATTTATTCCTTAAGGGTTTAGGGAGTTTTTTAATAATATCCTGTATTCTTTCCATTTGGCAAAGATAGAAAATTACTTACGCTAAATTGTGGGAATAAAAATTCTTGTTTAGGAGATTAAAAATATTGTTGGTTGCTTATGTATGTCTACTTTAGTTTGTTTCCATTCCTCAATAGTTTTAGTTTGAATAAATTCAGTTTCTGAAGTGATATTTGCCGCAATACATAGCCTTGTTTTGTTATTGCATTTTGCTTTTAAGGTATCAAGCAATTGATGATTTCGGTATGGCGTTTCCATAAAAATCTGTGTTTGTCCCGTTTTTTTAGCCAAACTCTCTAGGTTGCGAATTGTTTTATTGCGTTCGCTTTTGTCAATTGGTAAATAGCCGGTGAATGCGAAATTTTGTCCACTCATTCCTGAACTCATAAGAGCGAGTAGGATAGAAGAAGGCCCTGTTAAAGGTACTACCTCAATTTGAAAATCATGAGCATAGGCTACAATTTTTGATCCAGGATCGGCTATGCAAGGAAGACCTGCTTCTGATAGTATTCCTACATTTTCACCATTTAAAATATGAGGTAAAAAATCTTCTTCTAAGCTTAGTGTGTCGTGTTTTCCGTAAGCGTAAAAAGTAGTGTTGTCAATATCTTTTTCTCTGTAAATTTTTTTAATATGTCTTCTTGCAGTTCTTAAGTTCTCTACAATAAAAATATTAATTTCCTTGATGTGATTGGTAATAATAGTAGGTAACACGGCTTCTTGGGAGTCGTCACTTAAAACTGTGGGGATAAGATATAATTTTCCTTTATTCAATGTTTTGAATTATTTTATCACATACCTTATCAAGCATGTCGTATATTTTTTGGAATCCATCTCCGCCACCATAGTAGGGGTCAGGAACTGATTCGCAAGCATTCGGGTTTATTTCGTTTAGAATCATCCTTACTTTCTTGCGTTCTGTTTCGTTGGAAGATAAACTAATTAGATGAGCATAATTATTGGTGTCCATAGCGTAAATAATATCAAAAGCATCAAAATCTGCTCTGGAAAATTGTCTTGCTCTTTGTTGGCTTAGGTCAATATTGTATTTTTCAGCAATCTCAATGGATCGGCTGTCAGGCAGTTTCCCAACATGATAGGCAGCTGTTCCTGCTGAATCTACTTCAAAATTAAGGTGCTTAGTTTTATGTGCTAGTATTCCCTCTGCCAATGGTGATCGGCAGATGTTTCCTAAACAAACCATTAGGATTTTCATAGTTTATGAAAGTGTTAGCTTTTTCTCAATATCAGAAATATACCCTTTGAAACGCTTGTCAGTGTCTGCTAAGTTGTTGACAGTTTTACAAGCATGAAGTACAGTAGCATGATCTTTATTTCCACAATGTTTCCCAATCATAGCCAAAGAGTTTTTAGTCATTTGCTTTGAGAAGTACATTGCTAGCTGACGGCATTGAACAATTTCTCTTTTCCTAGTTTTTGACTTCATGATCTCGATAGGAATATCAAAATAATCACAAACAACTTTTTGAATATAGTCGATAGAAACCTCACGAACAGTATTCTTTACAAATTTGTCTAGCATGTTTTTTGCCAAATCAATTGTAATTTCTTTTCTGTTTAAAGAGGATTGTGCTAGTAATGAAATTAAAGCACCTTCTAGTTCTCTAACATTTGTAGTGATAGAATATGCAATATATTCAACAACTTCATAAGGAATATCAATACCATCTTTTTTGATTTTCTTTTTCAGAATTGCTAATCTTGTTTCTAGGTCAGGCGATTGTAAATCAGCTGAAAGTCCCCATTTGAAACGAGATAATAACCTTTGTTCCATTCCAATAATATCAACAGGTGCTTTGTCGGAAGTTAAGATTACTTGTTTTTTGTTTTGGTGTAAGTGATTGAAAATGTGGAAGAAAACATCTTGTGTTTTTTCTTTTCCGCAAAGGAATTGAACATCATCAATAATTAATACATCAATAGATTGGTAGAAGTGAACAAAGTCATTTCTTTTATTGTCTTTAATTGAATCGACAAATTGGGTTAAAAATTTGTCAGCAGAAACATATAAAACGGTTTTATCAGGGTGGTTGTTTTTAACCTCAATACCAATGGCATTGGCTAAGTGAGTTTTCCCTAGCCCTCCCGAACCATAAATAAATAATGGGTTGAAAGAGGTTCCTCCAGGGTTTTGCGAAACAGCAAATCCTGCTGAACGCGCTAATCGATTGCACTCTCCTTCAATATATGCATCAAAAGTATAGGACTCGTTTAATTGAGGGTTGATATTAATTTTTTGTAAACCAGGAATTATAAACGGATTTCTGATAGAAGAAGTGCTCATGCTGATTGGCATGCTTATAGGGTTGTTCTTTACATCAGCCTGACCACTGCTAGGGATTTTGGAGATATAAGGTTTTTTATCAGATGAGTTTTCAAGCAAGATATTGTATTCCAGTTTTGCGTCTTTCCCTATTTCTCTCATGATGGTTTTTTTCATAAGAGTAAGATAATGCTTTTCTAACCATTCAAAACAAAACTGACTAGGAACTTGTATAGTAAGTGTTTTGCCTTCAAGAGCAATAGCTTTAATAGGTTTGAACCATGTTTTAAAGTTTTGAGCAGTGACATTGTCTCTGATGATAGTTAGGCAGTTATTCCAAACGTCTTGATAACTTTTTTCTGGCATTTTGTGGTCTTGGTTAATCTTTAGTAATTCGTTTTAAGTTTTTTTCTTTTCGTTTTGGTTTGAGCAAATATGAAAAACTTATCGTTAATAAAAAAGAAAAATAAGACTTGACTTTAGACTTTTTTTTACAGTGGAAAAATATCAGAGAAGAACAGTTGTTTATAACTTATTAAAACTCGTTTTTTAAGCGTCTTTTAAGTTGTTTTTAACAAATATTGACCTCCCGAAAACTTTTTTTGAACTATCATTTTGACTAAAATGAAAATCAACCTTGCCAATGTTAATTCCTGCCCAACCCACTTGGTTTATAAGTACTTGTTTTCCGTCTAGGTTAAGTTGCTTAACTGGCTTGTTTAAGAATGTATGTGTGTGTCCACCTATAATCAAATCAATATCACGAGTTTGGCTTGAAAAGGTCATGTCCGAAAGTTTATCGTTTGAATATTTAAAGCCCAAATGGGAGAGGCAAATTACCAAATCACACTTCTCTTTTTGCTTTAAAAGTGTGGCGTAATAATTTGCTTTTTCAATAGGGTCCTGATACACAGTGTTTTGGTATAATTTTTTGGGTACTAAGCCTTCTAATTCTATGCCAATCCCAAACACCCCAATCTTCAAATCTCCTTTCCTGAAAATTTTGTAAGGCTTAAAAGTATCCTTCAATATGGTGTCAGAAAAATCATAGTTTGCAATTAAAAATGGAAAATTAGCGTGTGGGAGTTGTTTTTGTAATCCATCCAGTCCATTGTCAAAATCATGATTTCCTAAAGTTACGGCATCATATTTCATTTCGCTCATAAGTTTGAATTCCAATTCACCACCATAAACATTAAAATAAGGGGTTCCTTGAAATATGTCTCCAGCATCTAATAAAAGCACATGCTCTTCTTGTTTTCTTATTTGTTTGATAAGTGCTGCTCTTTGAGCCATTCCTCCTAAACCTTTATTTCTTCCGCTTGTAAAAGGGTGAATATGGCTATGCATATCATTGGTGTGTAAAATAGTAATTTTTATATCCTTATTATTTCCAAAGGAAAGTTTCGGGAGTAATGAAAGTCCAATAGCACTAAGTCCGCTTTGTTTTATAAAGTGTCTTCTATTACTCATTATCAATGATTTTAATTCTGCCGTCAAGTGTTGCGCTTATGGTGTCGGTATTGGTGCAGTAATCTATTATGGCATCTCTCAGCTTTATTCCTACTTTATATTGTTCTTTATTCTGAAAGAAACTCATTTTATCTCCTCCATTTGCTAAATAATCAGAAGTAATAACTTTTACCTTTTCACCATTTTCAAAATTTACTGGCCATGTGTTTGATACTATGTTTCCTTCTTTGTCCATAACTATTTGTGCTCCAGAAAAAGGTTCGCCACCTCTTTTGCAGATGTATTCTAAAAGCCCTAAATAATCTTCTTTATTTAATTCTAGTACAACTAATTCATTTTCAAAGGGCATTAGTTCGTATAGCTTTCCTCTAGTTATTTTTCCTTTATCTATTGTAGTTCTTAGCCCTCCATTATTCATTACGCACATATGTGCGTCAGCATAGTTTAGGCATAGGTCTGTAACAAAATTTCCTAATAATGATTCACTTCCTTTTTTTGTTAGGCTAATTTTTGAGTAGGTAAGTACTTCACTCATCTCAGCTTCTATTCCTTTTTGATAAGGGGATATAATAGCTAGCACACTGCTGTCTGCACTTGCTTTTATTTCAACTGATTCGCCATCAGAAGATTGTAAGTTGTAGGTTGGGGTGCAAGCAAAAAGCAAGAGCAGCCCTATATATATTGTGTAGTTTTTTAACTTCATACGGCTACAATATTAGTAAATAAAAATATTGTGTGTATTATTGCAGCATGTATTCTTTTGAAACAAAAATTAGAGTTAGGTATGGCGAAACGGATCAAATGAGTTTTGTGTACTATGGCGTGTATGCTCAGTATTTTGAGGTGGGTAGGGTTGAATTATTGCGTTCTTTAGGGATTTCCTATAAGGAAATTGAAGCAATGGGATTTGCACTTCCTGTTGTAAATATGAATATTACTTATAAAAAACCTGCTTTTTATGATGATGAGCTTACTATTAGAACAACGATTAAAGAGTTACCCTCAGCAAAAATTACTTTTCATTATGAAACTTTAAATGAAAAAGGAGAGCTGTTGAATGTTGGAGAAGTGGTTTTAGTTTTTGTGGATAAAAAAACGGGTAAACCTTGTTTTGCTCCTGAGGTAATAATGAATAAATTAAAAGGTAAATTAAGATGATGAAAAAGTATTGGGCAGAATTATTTGGGACTTATATTTTAGTGTTTGTAGGGACAGGCGCGATTATGATTAATGAAATTACTGGAGGTGCTGTAAGTCATTTGGGAGTTGGTCTTTCATTCGGATTAGTCGTTATGGCAATGATATATGCAATTGGTGATATTTCAGGGGCACACATTAATCCTGCTGTAACCCTTGCTTTTTCAGTTGCTAAACGTTTTCCTAAAAATCAAATCCTACCTTATATTTCTTTTCAGTTAGTAGGTGCAATTTTAGCATCAGCAAGTTTGTATTTTATGTTTCCTGAAGCCAATACTATGGGAGAGACTTTACCTTTAAAAGGAAATTGGTTGCAATCCTTTATGTTGGAATTAGTGCTTACTTTTATTTTGATGTTTGTGGTTTTGAATGTATCCACTGGTGCAAAAGAAAAAGGAGTTACAGCAGCATTAGCAATTGGAGGAGTGGTTGCTTTTGAGGCTACTTTTGCAGGACCTATTTCTGGGGCTTCAATGAATCCAGCAAGGTCAATTGCACCAGCACTTTTCTCAGGTGATTTAACCCATTTATGGTTGTATGTTGTTGCAACAACTTTAGGTGCTGTTTTAGCAGTTTATTCTTGCAGGCTAGTTCAAAATAAAGGCTGTTGCGATAATTGCTAGCAGATTCTTTTTAGTACTAAATCTATCATTTCTTCTACTGTTTTTTTATAATCTGAACTGTATTGTTTGGATAAACGATTTGCAATAACGGCACAAATAGTAAGTGTATTGTGTCCAAGTGATTGCCCTAAATAATAAAGTGCAGAAGTTTCCATTTCAAAATTAGTAATTCTATTCTTTTGGTATGCAAAGCTCTCCATTTTTTTGTGTAAGTCAGTAATAGAGGGTTTTAGTCTTAGTGTTCTTCCTTGTGGTCCATAAAAGCCAGGTGCTGTTGCGGTTATTCCTTGTTTAATATCCGGAAAAAGTGAAAGTAGATTTACTGATGCTTTTACAAAATAGGGGTCTGCTAATTTACTTGCTAATGCAGCATGATTGGTATAGGCATTGCCCATTTCCTGTTCTAGTATTTCTTTATTTTGATAGAAATGAGCAAGCCCATCAAACCCTAACCCATAAGATGCGGCAATAAAAGTATCTACTTTGATGTCTTGCTGTAAAGCTCCTGAAGTTCCTAGGCGAATTAAGTTAAGTGTTTTCTTATTTTTATTAATTGTTCTTGTTTTAAAATCAATATTGACTAAGGCATCTAATTCATTAATTACAATATCGATATTGTCAGGACCAATCCCGGTAGCGATAGCTGTTACTTTTTTCCCATTTAAAGTTCCTGTATGGGTTATGAATTCTCTGTTTTGAATTTTGTATTCTAGGCTGTCAAATTTACTAGATATAATAGGCACCCTTTCAGGGTCACCAACCAAAATTATGTTGTCAGCAATTTCATCTTTTGATAAATTGAGATGATAAATTTTATTTTCTGTTGTAAGTATTAATTCGGTCTCCGCTATTGTTTGCATATTAATATGTAATTTTGTATTGTCAAAAATATAAATTATTATGTCAATATCAGCAAGTAAAATATTAGTTCCTATTGGTTTTTCAGCACAATCTATGATTGCTTTAGGACAAGCTTTTAATCTAGCGAAAATCAAAAACTCTGAAGTAGTTTTGCTTTCAGTAGTAGGGGAGCAAAGTATGATAGAGTCTATATTTGTGGATGATAAAAGCCATGAGTTGCAGCAAAAAGTAAATCAAAAGTTGATAGAAATTGGTAAGGAATATGGCGATAAGTATGGTGTTGATGTGGAAACTATGGTCGCTAAAGGAAAAATTTACAATCAAATTAATGAAGTGGCTGAAATGGTTTCGGCTGATTTAATTGTGATGGGTACTAATGGTTCTTCTGGGAGTTCTAAAAAAATAATGGGTTCTAATGCTGAAAGAGTAGTTAGGTTGGCACATTGTCCTGTTATTACTATTAAAGGAAAGGAGCATAGAGAGGGTTGTGATAATATTATTTTACCATTGGACTTGGAGAAACAAACAAAAGAAAAGGTGACTAATGCTTTAGAATATGCAAGATACTGGAATGCAACTATTCGCTTGGTTTCGGTTGTGCTTAGGGACAGTCAGGAGGTTAGAGAAAAGTTAATTAGAAATATTAATCAAGTAAAACAATTTATTACTGATGCTGGAGTGAAGTGTACTGCAGAGTTGGTTGAAGGGAATAAAAAACAAACTTTAGGCGATTTTATTTTTGAATATGAAAAGCGTTTTGATGCTGACTTAATTATGATAATGACTAAAAAAGAAGAACTCTCATTGAGCAATAATATAAGTGTAACAGCTAGGTATATTATCAATAATTCTGAAATTCCAGTGATGAGTATTCGCCCTAAAGAGGTTAAGCATTTAACGGGGCCTACTACTGCATTTTAACATGTCGTTACTTGATGACTTACACCATATATGTATAGAAAAAGGTGTGAGTATTGCAGTTGCTGAAAGTTGTACTTCAGGGAAAATTGCTTCAAAATTAACTTCCCTTTCGGGTAGTTCTTTTTATTTTAAAGGAGGTATTGTTGCTTATCAGAATGAAATTAAAATAAATTATTTAGGAGTCAGTCAGCTAGATATTGATACAAAAACAGATGTGAGTATTGAGGTGGTTGAGCAGATGGCAAAAAGTGTGCTTGAAAAATTTAATGTTGATTTTTCTGTAGCTACAAGTGGTTATGCTGGGCCTACTGGCGGAACGGTTAACAATCCAATTGGGACTGTTTTTATTGCTGTTTCAAGTTTTGGTACTGCTAAGGTTGAAAGATTTGTTTTTTCGGGCGATAGGCAATCTATTGTTAGTCAGGCAACTGAAAGTGCTTTAGAGTTACTTTATTGTGCTGTAAAAAAACAGCAATAAACTTCAATTTATTTATTTTACATTGTATATTTGCAGCCCAAAAATAAGAAGATATGTCAAGAATTTGTCAAATAACAGGAAAGAAGGTAATGGTAGGGAACAATGTTTCTCACGCTAAGAATAAAACAAAAAGAAAATTCTACCCGAATTTACAAACTAAAAAGTTTTTTATTCCTGAAACTGGTGAAACAATCATTTTAAAAGTTTCAGTAAATGCATTAAGAACAATTGATAAAAAAGGAATTGCTGCTGTTTTAGCTGATGCTAAAGCAAACGGCAATGTGCTTGTTTAATCAATAATATATATTGAATAATAAAAAAGTTGCTATCTTTGATGGCAACTTTTTTGTTTAATAACTAAACCAAAACTAAAATGAAAAATATCTTTAAAATATCAGCAGTATTATTTATAGGATTCTCCCTTGTTTTTTCTTCTTGTAAAAAAGAAATAGATGGCTGTACGGATAGTTCGGCAATGAACTATTCATCTGATGCCAATTCTGATGATGGTAGCTGTATTTCTGCTTACGATATAGCGCAAGGACAATGGGATATTGAAACGGCTTGTGAAGAGTTGATTATTAGTATTCCACTTGTAGGAGATTTTCCATTTGCATTAAATGATATTTTCCCTGATATAGTAGATATTACAGGAGAAGGAGAAGGTGTAGTTGCTATGGATATAAATGGAAATATTGTTTTAGCTGATGTTGCCAATGATGGTGAGGTAACTATACAAGAAGGTCAGAAAATTTCTTTTGATACTAGTAGTTTTGACCCTACTGGATTGATAGGAGAGGTTGATGTAGATATTACAGGTTCAGGAACTATTGTTTCAGATTCAAATGGAAATTTATCTTTAACTTTATCCTTTGAAATTCTAGGAACACCACAATCTTCTACTTGTGAAATCACATTCTCAAAATAAAAAAGTTTAAACTTTAAAATAGCCCTTGAAAAAGGGCTTTTTTTATGAAAAAAAATACGCTAATATTATTCTTTATTGCTTCTTCCTTTTTAGGAATAGCACAAGAATTTAGCCGAAAAGATTCTTTGAGAGGTGCGCTAACTGAAATGAGAACTTGCTATGATGTAACTTTTTACGACTTATTTGTAATGGTTGATGAGCAGGAACAGTCCTTAGAAAAATCCTATAATAATATCCATTTTACCGTTATTTCTGATTTTGATAAAATGCAAATTGATTTAGCTCAGAACATGGAAGTGATGCGAATTGAGTTTGAAGAGAAGGAGCTTGAATTCAGTCGTGAATTTGATGCGGTATTTATTAATTACCCTAGAGTGCTTAAAAAAGGAGAGCAAGCTAACATAAAAGTTTGGTATGGTGGTTATCCAAGAGAGGCTGTAAATGCTCCCTGGGATGGTGGTTTTTCTTGGAAGAAAGATGGAAATGGAAATCCTTGGATTGGTGTTTCTTGTCAAGGATTGGGGGCTAGTGTTTGGTGGCCGTGTAAGGATCATCAATCGGATGAGCCAGATAGTATGCGTATTACTTGTACTGCTCGCTATCCATTAAAAATTGTTGCGAATGGTGATTTAAGAAGTGATACTTCTGTTTGGAATCAGTATTTTAATTCTTGGGTAAATGTGAGTGAGTGGTTTGTCTCCTACCCAATCAATAATTATAATGTAACCTTGAATATTGGAGATTACGAGCATTTTTCTGAATCGTATGTTTCTGCAAAAGATACATTGAGAATGGATTATTATGTATTGCATGATAACTTGGAGAAAGCAAAAGAACATTTTAAGCAGGTAAAACCTATGATGGAGTGTTTTGAGAATTATTTTGGGGTATATCCTTTTTGGAATGATGGTTACGCTTTGGTGGAAACACCTTATTTAGGGATGGAGCATCAATCGGCTATTGCTTATGGGAATGATTACTTGCCAGGTTATCATGGGAATACTTCCCATATTGATGGTCTAGATTTTGATTTTATCATTGTGCATGAAAGTGGGCATGAATGGTGGGGAAATTCTATTACCACAAACGATATTGCAGATATGTGGGTACATGAAGGGTTTTGCACGTATTCAGAAGTGCTGTATGTGGAGTGTATGTATGGATATGATGCTATGTTGAGTTATGTAAATAATCAAAAAAGAAGTGTTAGAAATGACAAGCCAGTTATTGGGCATTATCATGTAAATAAAGGTGGGAGTAGTGATATGTATTTTAAAGGATCGTTAATGTTGCATACGCTTAGGAATTTGATTGAGGATGATGAGTTGTGGTTTGAGATTGTAAAAGGAATTGCAAATTATTTTAAGCATCAAACTATTGATGGACAAGAAATTATTAATTATATCAATGTTAAATCAGGAAAAGATTTCACTGACTTCTTTAATCAATATTTAAAAAATAAGGAAATTCCAACCTTTCAATATAGTTTAGAAAAGGAAGGGAGAAATTACACCCTAATATACAGATGGGAGGCACTTCCTGAATTTGATATGCCTATTTTGATAAACACAGGAAGTGAGGATTTTTGGATATACCCAAGTGTGGAGTGGAAGGAGCAAGATTTAGGAGGTTTTGATAAGCATGATTTCAGGGTAAGAGACGACTTGTTTTTTATTGATATTAAAAAGCAATAAATATTGTTTAAGTTTAGAATATTTAATTAAATTTGCAGCCCAATAAATTATAAGAAAATGGCAAAGAGAGGAAATAGAGTTCAGGTTATTTTAGAGTGTACAGAGCATAAAGCGACTGGATTACCAGGTACATCTCGTCACATTACAACAAAGAATAAAAAGAACACTCCAGATAGATTAGAGTTGAAAAAATTCAATCCTATCATGAAGAAAATGACTATTCATAAAGAAATAAAATAATACGACATGGCAAAAAAGACAGTAGCATCATTACAGAAAAAAGGAGCAAAAGCTTTTACAAAAGCTGTGAAAATGGTTAAAACGGAGAGCGGATCTTACTCTTTTAAAAGTGAAATTGTGCCAAAGGATAAGGTAAAAGAATTCTTTGCAAAAAAATAGTATTTAATTGTACACAGAAAAAAGCTTCTTTCTATCTTTGAAAGGAGCTTTTTGTGTTTATTAAAGCAAATTATTATGGGAATATTCGGATTTTTTTCAAAAGATAAAAAAGAGAAACTTGATAAGGGTTTAGAGAAAACAAAGGAGAATGTTTTTAGTAAAATATCACGAGCAGTTGCGGGTAAATCAACTATTGATGAGCTGGCACTTGATGATATTGAAGAAGCGTTAATTACCTCAGATATTGGGGTGGAAACCACATTAAAAATTATTGGTAAATTAGAGGAGAGAGTAGCGAAAGATAAGTATATCAATACTGCTGAACTAAATGATTTTCTAAAAGCAGAAATTTCCTTATTAATGAAGGAAGGTTATGACGAAATCCCTAAAGTTGATGGGCCTTATGTAATTATGGTGGTTGGTGTTAATGGCGTAGGGAAAACGACAACAATAGGAAAGTTAGCGCACCAGTTTAAACAACAAGGTAAAAAAGTAGTGCTAGGTGCTGCTGATACTTTCCGTGCTGCTGCTGTTGACCAATTAGTAATTTGGGCTGATAGGGTTGGTGTGGAAATTGTAAAACAAGATATGGGTTCTGATCCTGCATCTGTTTGTTTTGATACTTTACAGTCAGCAA
>Ga0206679_10003178_pt1 | contig 12749 bp, 16 predicted proteins | sample M110012015metaG_FD_155464 | JGI IMG/M metagenome (GOLD analysis project Ga0206679, IMG submission 155464) | Ammonia-oxidizing marine archaeal communities from Monterey Bay, California, United States - M1 100m 12015 | ecosystem: Environmental > Aquatic > Marine > Intertidal zone | place: USA... | reverse complement strand
ACGAATTTCTAAAATCAATTGTTTTCGTGAGACTGATGAAGTATCCAATTTGTACTTTAAAATGATTAGATTATATAACGTTTTAAGAGAATTTTTGTACTTGTCAGGTGCTAATGAATTATCTAAACCAAAAGAAATAAAGTTGGAAGTACCCGAAGAACCAAAATTAGATACACCAGAAGTTAGTGAGGAAGTAGATCCAAATGTGGGATTAAACAAAGCATTAGATACATACAGAAAATTAATTGAAAAAAACACAGATAATCCAACGGAACCATTAACAGACAAAGAACAATCAAATCTTGAAAATAGAATTAAGGAAATTGAAGAAAGAGAAGTTGTAGAAAAAATAGAAGAACATGAAGCAACAGAAATTCCTTGTGAGAAGGGGAAAATTACAATTGGACCACCAACATTAACGAGATTTGAAAAAGCAAGGATTATGGGTGCAAGAGCATTACAATTATCACTAGGAGCACCACCATTCATTACAATTCCTAAAGATGCAAGAATTTCTTTAGATATTTCAATGGAAGAATTAGAGAAAAAAGTAATTCCAATTACAATTAGAAGAGTATTGCCAAATGGAGATTACCAGAATATTCCGATCAATTATTTTGCTTAAAGAACCAATCATCGATAAAACTTAAAAGAACAAAAAATTTCTGAATGTTGTATAATGCTCATGGAAGAGATAAATGAACCGACAGGTCAAGAGCAGACCATTATAAACATTGGAAACGATCCAGTAATGCTCACTGCAGTAGACGTATTGTCAAAACTTATGATCAAAAACCAAATAATTTTGAAAGCTAGAGGTCAATCCATTCCCAATGCAGTTGCAGTGGCAAATATCATTACAGAAAAAATGTTAAAAGATAACTCAAAAATTGAAAAAATTAATCTTGATACGGTTGCAGAAGCAGGTATAGGGAATATGATATCAACAGTTGAAATAATTATTAAAAAAAATCAGTAAACGCTACCAGGGCCTTTTAGAAGCATATTTTCACATTCTTTACATACTTGCTCATCAATGTTAGATTCTAAATTATGATGTATCTCACAAATTAGTAAACTAGATTTAATATAATTACATAATCCAATAAATTTAGAAAGACTAGATGGAGTATAAGCTAAGTCTGAAGATAGATTGTCACATAGTTCATTGATTAATTGTGCAACTTGCTTTTCTGCCAATAATTTTGCAATTAAAGATGGATCACCACGAGTGCCACGAATATAATTACTAATTGCAGCTTGTGTCACTCCAAGCATTTTTGAAATTTCATCTTCTCTAATATCATGTTCTTCAGCTAATTTTTTAGCTAATATTGCTCTCAATGCAGGAATTAATGTTTTAGATTCAATTTCAGCAGGAAGTAGCATAATTTCTGAAGTATGATGATGTAAATTTAAAGTTTCCAATAATAAAATAAAAAATCACATGCATCATTAGGCATATCTATTTTAATTTCAAAATTAGTAGATCATTATTGGAAGAGAGTTCTAAAAAATTATATCAAATTTTAGAAGAATCTTGTAATTCATGTAAATCCAACATGATTTCATTGTCAGGAGGATTAGACAGTTCCATTATAGCACATTTCCGTAATGGTAAAAATCCAAAGGGGGTTGCAATTATTTCTGAAGACTTTGTTTCAACAGATCTAACATATTGTCAAATGATTTCAAAAGAAATGGGAATTCCATTATCAATATACAACGTATCCACATCCACAATACTTGAAGCGATTGAAAATACAATTAAAATATTAAAAAATTTTAACGATATTGAAATTCGAAATAATGTTGTAATGTATTTAGCAATAAAATGGACAAAAGAAAATAATCAAAAATCAATAATTACAGGGGATGGAGCAGATGAATTATTTGCAGGATATAATTTTCTAGTTAACAAGTCAGAAAAGGAATTAGAGGATGAAATTAAAAGAGTGTGTTCAATAATGCATTTTCCAACTCAAAAGATTGGAAAAGCGTTAGGGATTGAAATAGAATCACCATTTTTAAATCAAAAAGTAATAGAATTAGCCAATCAAATTCCAGTAAAGTTGAAAGTAAAAGAGGAAAATAATAAAATGTATGGAAAATGGATTCTACGTAAAACATTTGAAAAACATATACCATTCCAAATTGCATGGAGACGAAAATCTCCAATGCAAGAAGGAGCTGGAACCTCAGGATTAACAAATTTATTTGAATCTGTAATTAATGAGGAATCATATGTTGAGAAAAAATTAACAGTTGAAAAAGAAGATGAAGTAGTAATTAGAAGTAGAGAATCAATGTACTACTATGAAATTTTTAAAAAAAAATATGGTTCACCAGTTAATAAAAATGCAGAAAACTCATGTCCATATTGTAAGCATGAAGTTAAAAATTCAAAATTCTGTAGAATGTGTGGGGCATTCCCCATTTAGATATTATTTTTATATTTACGTGGCTTTTTAATGAAAATTTTACGGCAGCCATTACAACAAAAATAAAAATTTTTTCCATTATGATCATGAATTAATGCTAAATCCTCATCAAGTTCAATTCCACATACTGGATCAACTGGCATGAAAAAATTTACGTTAATTTCTATTTATAGATTCAGAAATCATCATTGACTAGGATTTAAAATGCATGTAAAGCAATGGAATTAAAATTTATGAATTAATGATATTAAGGATTTTTTTAGGAAAAATGCAATAATCATAATCAGGTTCTGCTACAACATATAAAATATCTTCATTAAGGATTATACTAATTGCAAGAGCATGTTCACGAGAAGCCATTGCAAAATTAACTGATCCAAGTTGTTTATCAAATTCTTTTCTCATTTTTACACGCAAAGCGAGCTCCATGAAAATCAGTTCATCATCTTTTTGAGTTTCTAAAGGCTCAACATCATTTTTCATTCCACCTGCAATTAATCTACCACCTTCATTGATCACACCTGCAAATCTAATTTTAGGATCAATAGATAATATAGAATTACAAATTGAGTCATAATCATAAATCTTAGAAGACAAAGTATCAAAAATACTAAAAAAACTCCCACTTATTATCTTTGTATAAAATTTTAAAAATAAAATTAAGATGTAAGTTTTTTGACTAAGGCTAAAAAATCATCATTATTAATTGGCGGAATATTCATAATTTCCAGATTTTCTGAAACATGCTCAGGTAATTTTTGACCTACTAAGGGAGCAAGGACACCAGGAGATGAACGAATAAACTGTAAAGCACGTAATGATGGTTTTAACTCATTAAATTCAGGCATTACACCAGGAGATAGTAACCTGCCTTGCATAAACGGTACACTAGTAAACACACCAACGTCCAAAGTAACAGCAGATTCTAAAATTGATACAGGTTTATTTTGAACAGATTGATTTTTTGCAAGTAATGCTTGATCATAATTCATGTTAAATGGCAACTGTATGAATTTGAATCCATGATCATTACCACCAATTTTTTTTGCCATTTCAACAATATTTTCAAGAGAGAGATATTGGGGATTTTCTGTTCCAACTCTAAAACATTCCCAAGTTGCCATACCATAAAATTTAATTTTTCCTTCATCACGTTTTTGTTCATATAATTCAAAAACAGATTTTAATTTTTCTAAAAATTGTTCTTTTGAAATATCTTTAATTTGTCCCTCAATGCCATTGTGAAGATACATTAAATCAATACATTCTAAATCTAAATTTTTTAAACTTCTATCTAATTGATCAGATAGATACGGAGTAGTCATACAATGGTAACCAGATGTAATATCACCTTCCTTTACAATTCCAGGTTTACCAAGTTCACGTATTACATACTGCATTAAATCCTCTTGAATATCACCATCATTTGTTACATAGCCATTTTTACTACTAACAAATATTTGATCACGAGTAATTTTTTTTTCAGCAATTAATTCGGATATTGCTTTACCAACAGAGCGCTCAGCTTTTTGAGAACGGTAATTAATTGCAGTATCGATGACATTAAGACCAGACAAAATAGATTGCTTCACTGCATTTTTTACTAATTCATCAGTTTTATTATCAGAATCACCAAGATAAGTTCCAATTCCAACATTAGAAAGAAAAAGATCTTCAAATTTATTGAAATTGAGAGAATTTATGCCTGAATTTTGGACAAAATTTGTAGTTCCATCAGTTGTTGCAAATCCTGAAATCATGATGAGTTTAGAAAAGTGGTAAATTTATGTCTGTTTAGAAAGGAATTAAAAAACTCAAAGCAAATAGAATACCAGTCAGTCTACTAAATTGTAAAGTGGACGACATGAATGGAACTAAATTATCAATTGTATCATAGTTTTTTTGTAAACCTAAACCAGATTTTATCATTAATGGAAAACTAAGTAAACTGATTAAAGATAAAAGAGGAAATAAGTTTACAGAAACTCCAATTAAAATTACAACATAAGATACTAATGGAAAAAGCCAGAATAATTTTATTGCTTTTTCCTTTCCAACTACAATTACCAAAGTTTTGCGGCCTTTAGATTTATCAGCATCATGATCAGGAAAAGATGCAATAAATAAGACTAATGAAGATAATGTTCCAATAACAATACCTGCAAGAATGGATTCAACAGTCACTTCTCCAGATTGAATAAAAAATGTTCCCATAACAATCATTGAGCCTTTTACAGCTACAAAGAATTCACCTAAACCAGAATCAACAATTTTAGTTGAATAAAAATAAATAGATAATATAGCAAACCCCAAAATTATTGCAATTAAAATACCATCCATAATAACAAAATAACTTCCAATTAAAGAACCAATTATTAAAAATACAACACCTGCACGATAAACAGAAGAAGGTTTTAGCAATCCCTCAGGTAAAACACCAGTTCCACCACTCATTTTTGTTCGAGTTGTTTTAGTATCAATACCTCTTTTAAAATCCCAATAATCATTTAGTAAATCAACACTAGCATGAAGTGCCAATACTCCAGCAAAAGTCAAAATTACATCAAGATAATCAAGGGAACCATTTTGAGACCAATGCAGAGCCAATCCCACAGAAACTGCAATAATGGATGCTAGAAGAAAGCGAACTCGAATTACACGTAACCATACTGAAATCATTAGGGATGATTCCATTTTTTCAAGATTATATTCATAAGTTTGGATTTTATCCAATATTTTATATGAAAATAAATTGAATTATACTCATGATATTTGGAAAAATTGAAAAAAATGAAAAAATAATAAAATTTAATGTTGAAATACAATGTGTTAATTGTTGCAAAAAGGTTCCAGGAGGAATGAAATCAGGAGAAACGTATTTCAACACACAAGAATTCAACAAAGATTTAGAGGAGTTTAAAAAAACATATCATTGTGGAATTTGTAGAGATAAAAAAAGAGTTAGAGATTGAAAATGTATTAAATTAGAGATTCATCATTAACTTCAATAGGTTTTCTTCCCATAAAACCAGAATCGCGATCATGCCAAAATTTTATTTCTGTTTCACCATGCTTCCAACAAAGACAAACTTCTTCATCAAATCTTTTAGAAGGAAAATCAAGTAAACCTTGTTCAATACTTTTAATCATCACACCAGTACTTTCCAATATTTCAATTGATTGATAGAATTTTGTTATTGCAGAATTTAATTGCTGTTTCAATACCATATATTTTTCAAAAGAATTAGTAGTAGACATAGAAAGTTGTAATTCTTTTTCTATTTTTGTAATGTCATTTTTTTTAGCCAATGCATATTCAAATTTCTTAATTACATCAGGTAATGCATCATTTGCTTGATTTGCAGTAAAAAATTTGAACATAATATTTTGTAAAAAATAGAGATTAAAAATCTTAGGTGCAAATTTATTAAGAATGATATCCACAATTGAATATGAGTGAAGATCCACTAGAAGCAATAATTTTACAGACAATTAATGGGGCAATAGCTACAATTCCAGGATATATGGAAGAAATTAGAGAGAACAAGGACACACTAAAAGTTGAAAATGCTGAAGAATTTGTTTATGGAGTAGTAATGGGAATGGCATTAGGAATGAGTGGTGCAATACTAAGTGCACAAGAAAAGCCCCCAACAGCGGAGGATCAAATGAGAGTTAGGGACATCATTTACAAACACATTCCAGAAATCAGAGAGAGAATTTTTAGTTAAAGATAATTATTTTATTTTATATCGTAAAATAGCTAATACAGAGTCATCAATTTCTAATTTTTTAATTATTTTTGAAGAAGATGCAAACTCAATTTTACAAGATGTTTTTTTGGCAATTTCTAGCATTTTGATTATATTTTTAAATTGAGAGTGAGTGTGATAGTTTGTAGAAACAATTAAGATTTCAACAGCACCCATTTCTAACGCACGATAAATAACACTATTTCTTTTTGCAGTTAATCCATCTTTTACTAATTTCTCATATTTTTGAATCAATTCCTCCATGTGTTTTTTTCTATATTTATACAAATGATGAATAATTATTTTATGAATATCAGTAATAGAAGTTGTAAAAGATAGACCTTCAACAAATCTACATTTAGAAATTAATTGAGAATTTAATTCATCATAAAATTCTGTTTTCCCAGTACCATTTCCACCTAAAAGTATCAATTCAGAATCTTTATCCATTAATCTAACTTTATTTGCAACCTTTTTGAAAAAGACATGAATTTTTGTTTGTCTTGCACGTAAAAAACGACCTTGACTCTGACCACCTTTCTTATGTCGTCCTTGTAAATCAATTTTTAGTTTAGATTCTTGAATAATTTGACTACCTTGAAATTTTTGGATTTTTGCAGTTTTTTGATCAACAGTTACTAGTAAAACATTATAATTTGTTTTTAAAATATCAGAAAACGGTTTAACGTATGGTTTTTTATTTACCATATAGATATAAGGTAATTTTTGAGATGTTCCAATTACCTTAATCTCAATTTTTCCATGTTTAATCCAACCAAAAATACATAATGTTTTAGTAAAGTTTCCAACTGATACAGGATTCTTTTTTAATTCCAAAATTTTTTTCCCAATTTTTATTTCAATTTTTTTTAATAATTCAGAACGGTTTGTTTCTTGCAGTAATTGAATCGTATCTTGTCCTTTTCCATATGGATAATATACAGAAATACACTGGGTATTGATTTCCTTTAATTCTTGTAAAAATTGATTCAAGGATAGCCATTCAGAAGATGAAATTTTAGATGGGTCAGCATGGCTAGTCATAAAAATGGGTAAAATTACTTTTGTAATAAGATTTGGAAAATGTGGGTAAAATATGAAATCACAGTAAATTGAAGTCCTAAAAACTAGAAAAGGAGGATTTTACGCTAAAAATTAATTTTTTAATAAGAATTTGGAAGAGGTTATATACTAACGGCGTTGTGAAACACTGTATTATTTTGGTTCAAGAAATTACGAATATAGACACACTTTGTGGTCGTTGTGGTAAAAACGGTATGCTCACAGATAATGTCACAGGAGAAAGATTCTGTGGCAAATGTGGTTTTGTAATTTCTGAGACTTTGCAAGATGCAGGTCCAGAATGGAGATCATTTTCAAAAGAAGGAGGAGCAGATCCAACTAGAACAGGAGCTCCAACATCATTGACAATGCATGATAGAGGACTTGCAACAATAATTAATCCATTAAACAAAGATGCATCTGGAAAACCATTATCAACATCAATGAAAAGTACAATTGAACGTCTTAGAACTTGGGACAGTAGGAGTAAAGTTAATGCATCATCAGATAAAAATTTGAGACAGGCATTAAGTGAACTTGCAACATTAAAGGATAAACTTTCACTTTCAGATTCAGTTATTGAAAAAGCAGCTTACATTTACAGAAAAGCATTAGAAAAAGGATTAGTTAAAGGTCGTTCAATTTCAGCATTAATTGCATCAGCATTGTATGCAGCATGTAGAGATACTGAAACACCAAGAACACTAAAAGATGTTGCAGATGCAGGGAACATTAAGAAAAAAGATATTGCAAGATGTTACAGATTATTGCATAGGGAATTAGAATTAAAAATGCCAGTAGTTGATCCGACACAGTGTGTTGCAAAAATTGCAAGTAAATTACAGATATCAGAAAAAACAAAACGTTATGGGATTAAAGTATTAAGAGAAGCACAAGAGCATGAAGAATCAGCAGGTAAGGACCCAATGGGCCTTGCAGCAGCAGCATTATACTTGTCATGTGTTAAAAATGGCGAAGATAGAACTCAAAGAGATATTGCTGAAGCAGCAAATGTAACAGAAGTAACAATAAGAAATAGGTACAAGGGACTGAGATTAGATCAGAGTATTGAAAGGTAGAATGAGATAATATGCCACAAACAAAACCAATAATTGCAATAGTGAACGTAGTAGCTTCAGCAACAATTGATCAAAAATTAGACCTTGTAGATATTACAAAAAAATTTCCAGATGTAGAATATCATCCAGAACAATTCCCAGGAGCAGTATTCAGATTAAAAAATCCAAAGACTGCCACTCTATTATTTAGTTCAGGTAAAATGGTATGTACGGGTGCAAAATCCCAAGAATTAGCAGAAACTGCAGTTTCAAACGTTGTAAAAATATTAAGAAAGGGGAAAATCAAAATAAAAAAAGACGCCGTAGTTTCAATTCAAAATATCGTATCTTCAATTAATCTTGGAGGTAAAGTCAACTTAGAACAAGCAGCAAGAACTTTACCAAGAAGTATGTACGAACCAGAACAATTCCCAGGATTGATTCACAGAATGCTTGATCCAAAAACAGTCATTTTGATTTTTGCATCAGGAAAATTGGTTTGTGTTGGTGCTAAACTGGAAACAGAAATTCATCGTTCAGTTCACCAAATTCATAGCTTACTAGAAGAAAAAGACTTGATGGTATACGAGTAATTCAAAAGTAATTATTCAATTTTTAGTGGTATCTCAATACTTCCAAAGGATTCATTAATTCTAAATTCATAAGTCTTTGAAGAATCATACTCAAATTTAGTTCCACCATATCCAATGTTTGGACCAAACAAAATATTGAATTCTCTTGAATCACCAGGATTCATTACAATTTGTCCACTTGTAAAATCCATTCCAGAGTATTTGAAAGATTTTGAGCCATCCCAAACATCATAACTACATATTGCAGGACTAGTGCAGTTTATCGCTGTAATTTCAGAACTCGTATTTTCTGCAAGCATACGAACTGACAATATTGGTTGTCCAGTTGGAGTGATTTTAAATTCATTGCCTTCAGAACCTACACCAAACCAATGATATGTAATTGGTCCTAGATCAAAGTGCTCAGCACCTGTTTTGTAGGTATGAACTAGGATTTCTTGTTTTAGTGGTTTCTCACAATCAATTCGTTTGTATGCTTTGACTATTTCTGAACATTTTTCTAATTCAGCTTCTAGTGAGGCAATTACAGAGTCATTACTTGTAGAAACAGAGGATATAGATTGTTTAGATTCTTGAGCTTGTGTTATACTCATGATTCCTTCTTTGATCAAGAATTGAATTCCTTGAACAAATGAATCGTCATCAATGGAACCATCAGCCCACCAGCCTGCGTTGTTTTTAATCCAGACAGGAATTTCATTACTAGAACTAGTTCCTTGTGTGGTTGGAGGAATTTCCATGATTCCTTCTTTGATCAAGAATTGAATTCCTTGAACAAATGAATCGTCATCAATGGAACCATCAGCCCACCAGCCTGCGTTGTTTTTCACCCAAGATGGAACTTCTGCATAAACAGATGACACACCTGAGCCAACAAGCAAGAGTACGGCAATTGTAGAAATTGCAGTTAACAGAGGTTTCATTATTTAAAAAAAATTATTTATCGTATTTAAAATAGTGCCAAATTATTTTCTAGTGCTAACAATTTTTTGATTAAGTAGGGATAAACAGAAACCATACAGTATGCTAAAAATCAAATCTAAATAATTAGCACTAGAAAAAATAGTTACCATTAGTTATATATCAAAAATCTAAATTAAATCAATGGTCTACATTCGAGCTAAAAAAGTGAAAAAAGATCAATATCTATATCTAGTCAAAAGTGTGTGGGATTCTAAAAAAAATACATCAAAACAACAAATTGTCAAGTATCTGGGTAAAGCTTCAGAAGTAATCAAAGAAGACATACCACTAGAATTCAGAAATAACGCAAAAATATTATCTGTTCTATCAACACATAATCCAAAAGACATACGAAAAAGAGAAGACGTAGTAAATAAAGCAAAACAGCAATTATTTAAAAAATTAACAGAGGGAAATTTAGAAGAATCTATTAAAATTTATAAAAATTATGTGGAAATATTCAACATATCAAATTTCTTTGATAAAATTTTACGGCCAGTTATGATCAAAATAGGCAAAGACTGGGAAAGAGGAAAAATATCAATTGCAACAGAGCACGTTGCAAGTAATGTGGCACAAACATTAGTAAAAATTATTATAAATCAAGTATCGGGTTCTAGAAATAAAAAGAAAGTGATGGTGTGTGTACCAATGGGAGAAGAACATCATATAGGATGTGATGTTCTAGAGACATATCTAACAAGAAAAGGATTCAAAGTTTTCAACATGGGAATATCCATGCCAACTGAGTCAATTATAGAGTTCATCAAAATAAAAAAACCGAATGTGGTACTAATTTCAATTACAATTCAAGATAATATTCTAGCTGGGCAAAGATTAGTTAAAAAAATTAGAGAACAAAGTAAAATTCCAATTTTAATTGGAGGACATGCAATGCAAATGGAAGATCCTTCAAAATTTGAAGGAAAAGTGGTAGGGGATGTAAGTTTGGAAGATATTACAAAAATTTTAAGAAAAATTCACTTGGAGATACAATAATTGGGTAGAACCTGCAGAAATATCTGTAAAAGATATCAAGCGGACAGGGTTCCCAATAAAATAAGATATGAAATTGGGCAAAAAAGATGCACATTCTGTGGAATTTTTCTGGCAATAGACGATGTAAGATGTATTTGTTGTAAAGCAGTTTTAAGAACAAAACCAAGAAGTAAGAAACAATAGTAAAATGAATTATTTTTATAATTTTTATCTAATATCAAAAGAAAAAAATGATCAAAACAAATAAGAACTGAAAAAAATCTGTAAAATTATGTCAAACAAAGTCAAATGCTCACACATTCTTGTTGAAAAACAAAGTCAAGCCCTAGAATTACTAGAAGAAATTAAGAAAGGGAAAAAATTTGGAGCAGTTGCAAAAGAGGCATCTACATGTCCTAGTGGAAAAAAAGATGGAGATTTAGGATATTTCACAAAAGGACAAATGGTTAAAGAATTTGAAGATATTGCGTTCAAATTACAAATTGGAGAGATATCTGAGCCTGTTAAAACAGAATTTGGGTATCACATCATCAAACGATTAGGATAAGAGAATCTTAATAAAAATGACAATTCTAACTGAAAAAATTCTAAATGATATTTTAAAATATTTAGAAAAATCCATGGATAATTTAGCAATAGATGCATTTGATAATTTAGAAATAGAAGGAGGCACCCAAGGAGTGAAAAGTTTTCTAGAAAATCAATTTGACATCAGATTAGAAAATTTACTAGTTGCAAAAAAAAGCAGTATTCATCATTTGGAGTCAGGAATGAAAAATAAAGTGATACAAAAAAAACAAGAAATTATAGAAAAAATTTCAAAAAAATATGAGAATTAAATAAAAGCATCAAGACCGGTTTTTTGAGATTCACCAGTCTTATTTTTTTCTAAAACTTTAGTCATTTTAGATCCCATGGATTTTGCTGCAGTGATTTTTCTTTTACCAATCCAATAGTATGTCTCATCGATGGTATTTTTAGCAATTAATACAACGAGTTTACCAGTATCTTTTCTACCAGTTCTTCCTCTTCTTTGTATAAATCGAATTGAACTTGGAACGTTATCATAAAAAATAACTTGATTAACTTCTGCAATATCCAATCCCTCTTCTCCAACACGTGTTGCAACTAATACTTTGAATTCTCCATCTCTGAATTTTTGAACAACTTCAATCTGTTTTTTTTGCTTTAATCCAGTATCACCAGCTTTTCCAATCAAAATACCTGCAGGGATTCCAAGTTCTGTAAGTTTATTGAAAATCATATCTACAGAATCTCGATAACTAGTAAAGATCAAAGATTTACCGGGAACAGAATCTAAAATTTCTTTTAATTTTGGAATTTTTGAATGCTCTATACCGTGTGATTGTGCTTCTTTTGCAAGAATTAATGCTTTAGTAAAATTAGGATCAAGTTCAAAAAGATCTTTTACGCCTACTCCTTTTTTTGCTTGTGCACGTTTACAGAATTGCAAGAAGGGCGTAATTCCATGAGCCTCAAGTATGTTAAGAGCATAATGAATTCTAATTCCAGAAAACAATGGTTTGGCAGATTTTCTACTTTTTGCCAATACAAATGGTCTCAATCGAAGTAATGCTGAAAGAGATTGTTGATCATTTAGTTTAAGACCATTTTTTCTAAGCGCGTCATACCGTTCATCTAAAGATAATTTCAATAAGTTCTGAATTGATTTTAATTCAGGAGGTAATTCAACAGTAATCCACTCAGTTTCAGTTTCCTGAATGTAAGGTTTTACATCAGGACTAATTTCAGTTCTTTCAGCAACACTTGAAATTCTTAATCGTGTTAAAATTTCAGTAGCTTTTTCTTGCTCACTTGGAAGTGTTGCAGTCATTCCTAAAAGTCGAGTATTTGAATTTT
>Ga0206679_10003175_pt1 | contig 12751 bp, 9 predicted proteins | sample M110012015metaG_FD_155464 | JGI IMG/M metagenome (GOLD analysis project Ga0206679, IMG submission 155464) | Ammonia-oxidizing marine archaeal communities from Monterey Bay, California, United States - M1 100m 12015 | ecosystem: Environmental > Aquatic > Marine > Intertidal zone | place: USA... | reverse complement strand
AGCGCCCTAAGTCTGCGCGAGATTTCCACCCAAGATCCCGCGCGGCCCCTGGTGGAAGCCCTCGTGCAAGAGGCAGAGGAACTCGCGGGCACCCTGCACACGGAACGCGCTCTGGATCCCCGCGGACCTCGCAAACGTCTTGGGCTGGGCCTCTTGACCGCTACCTTGGCCTCAGCCCTGCTCCTCAGCAACCCCGCCTTGGGAGCAATCTTCCTACGCCGCGCCATAGGTCAAGACGTGGCCTGGCCCCGCCGCACGAATCTCAGCGTAGAACTTTCCCTGCCCGTGGGAGTCGAAGTGGATGCCAGCACGCCTGGAATCCTTAGGGCACGTATTGCTCGGGGCAGCGATGTGACCCTGCTGGTCAGCGCCGAGGGTGAAGTACCCGACGCAATCACCTTAAACTTCGCCAACGGAACCCGCAGCGTGGTGCGCACGGCAGGAGCCAAGAGCGTTCGACCGAGTCTGCGCAACATGCAGAACTCCGAAGAGCTTTGGATCACGGGCGGAGACGACGAACGTGGCTGGCCGCGGATCGAATTGGAAGTGCTGGAACCACCCGACATCAGCAAATTGGCTTTCATCGTCACCCCTCCCGGTTACTCGGGGCTGGAACGCACAGTCGTTTTGGGCACGGAAGTGCGAGCTCTCGCAGGCAGTCGAATCGACGTGTTGATTCAACCTGATCCCCCCGGGGCAAGCGGAGTGCTGCGTGTGCTTGGGGAAGAGGGCACGATCGAACTCACACCGCGACCTTGGAGTTTGCCTGGAGAGGCACCCCAAGGGCCCGCCATTGGCTGCAGCTTGGATGTGGAAGTGGAGCGCTATTTCCAGGTGGAACTCGTGGACGAACGCGGCCTCAGCAATCCGGATCCCGGGACCTATGCACTGGCGGTGATCCCTGACCGCAAGCCGGAGGTCATCCTCTTGGCTCCGGGCAGCAACGAATGGTCCGTGGTACAAGGAGGAGCGATTCCTCTGCGCGTGCGTGCGGAAGACGATTTCCACGTGGACCGCATAAGCTTCGATGTGCGCGACTCACAAAATCTGGAAGAGGCCCTCCTGGAAGGGGAATTGACCTTCCAAGACACTGCTCCCCTGGACGGAAACTTCATGGAAAGTCAACATCTGGTGTTAGCCCATGAGTTACTGGAGCTCACCCAAATCGCCGGTGCGGAAGTCGAGCCTGGCTGGAGTGCGGTTCTGCAGGTGATCGCCCGGGATTCTCACCCCTCCCCGGATCACCAAGCCGTGAGTGCCCCGGTGACTTTCCGCTGTGTCAGCGGCGACGATTTCCTGCGCAAGGTCAAGGACGGGTTAGCGCGAGCCGGAGAAGACGCCGGACGCCTATTGCACGAGACCCAAAACCTGCGCACCCGAGCGGGCCAATTGATGAGTGCCCTCGAAACCGGAGAAGTAGCCACCGACCAAGAAATCGGCAGCCTGCTGAACTCCACCCGCAGATTGCAGGGAGACACCCGTGGCATCGGACGCGACCTTTCGGGTTTGGCTGAGGGCTTGGTCTATAGCCGACTGGACGAGCGAGCCGGTCCCCTGCTCACTGCTCTTCACAAAGCCCTTGGGGCTCAAGCAGCGCGCACCTTTGATCCGGTCCCCTGGCGTGATGTGGCCCAACAACTCAGCGCTGGGCGCTTGGGCACGCCCGAGCTCGCCGGTGAGTTGCTCGCCCTAGTGGACCTTGCCCTTAACATTAGCGAAGACTCTGCAGATCAGGCAGCGGCGGCTTTGACCGAAGCGCGCACGGCCCATGACCCCATCGCTGCCCAAGCCGCAGTGGCCCGGGGAATTGAAGCCCTCGATCTTGCGCTCCTAGCCCTCGAGGCCCTGACCACGCGCCTTGGGGAATGGGACAACTTTCAAAGCGTCCTGACCTTGACCAAGGACCTTCTCAACCGACAGAAGAACCTGACTGAACGCACCAAGAAATTTGCCGAGGGAAACAAATGAGGAATCTGCGATCACGCCTGTACCGCCTGCTGAATCTGCTTCCCGTTCTGTGCGCCCTCTGGTTGTTCGGAGCGAACGGGCTACAATCCATCGAGGCCCAGCCCCGACAAGGTGATGATTCCTCTAGCGGGGGGATTTCCCGGGAGCAAGCCGCCCTCGCGGAAGAACAAGCCCTCATCCGTCGCCAACTGCGCCGGCTACGGGAAACCATGGGCGCCTTAGCGGATCGCTTGGAGTCCGAAGGCCGGGTCCATGCGGCGAGCCTCTTGCGTGATGCCCTCAAGGACCTGGATCTACGCCCGGGTGAAACCGACGGCCGCACCCTTGGGGAATTGATCGACTCATCCGAGAACGATCTGACCGACGGCCGCACCATGAGTGCTCTCGAACGCCAACGGGCGGTGGAAGCCCGATTGATGCGCCTCTTGGAGATCCTGTTGGACCGTCGCTCCCTGGACACCCTCGAAGAAGAACTCGCGCAGCTCAAGGAACTCAAGGCAGCACTTGGGGAACTCAGCCAAAAGGAATCTGGCCTTCAGGAGCGCACCGCCGCCCTGCGCGAAGCATCCAAGACCCCCGAGCACCGAGCCCTCGACGCGGCCCTCGAACAGATCAGCGAACAACAGCGCGACCTCTTGCGACGTTCCGAGGAATTGGCCCGGGAATCAGGGACCTTTGACCTGGAACAAATGCGCTCGCGGCTGGTCGAGATGCTCACGGACCAGGACTTGGCTGTGAAAGCTCTCCAGGCCTGGTCCCCCGACGATGGGGAACGCCTAGAAAATCTGCGCCCGGCCCTCGAAGCGGCCCGCACGGCAGAAGAGCAAGCCATGAACCTGGGCGAAAGCGCCGACTCCCTGGCCGCAGCAGCCAAGGCCGAGGACACCGAGGCCAGCGCCGCATCCCTGGCGGAAGAAGCTGCCCGCAAAGGCCGCCAAGCCGAGGCCTCAGGTGACAAGCTCCTTGAGGCCGCTGCAAAAGCCCTCGGGGAAGTGGCAGAGCAAATGCGCGCCGCAACCGACGAGAAGCAACAAGCCGCTGCCCAGGCCGCCGCTGATGCCCAGGCCCAACAACTAGCCCAGGCCGCAAGCGAAGCCCTAGACGCCGCCCAAACCGCCCGGGCCGAAGCCCTGCAAGCAGCCGAGGAACTCGCCCAGGAGGAAACCACCACAGGCGCCGCCGCTGAACGAATCGCCGAAGCCCTGCGCCAAGCCCAAGAGGCCACCGACCCTGACCGCAGCCGAGCGGAAACCCAACGGGCAGCCCGCGGAGTGGATGAGGGCCTACACGCCCAATCCCGCATGGGCGATGCGATTAAAGCCAGCCAGGAAGAAGGCCAAGAGCGCTCCCAAGTGTTGGCCTCTGACCTCGAACGAATGGCCGACAGCCCCGGCCAGCAGGCCGATACCAAGTCCAGCGCAAGCCAAGCATCCAAGGCCCTCGAACGCGGAGCCCAAGCCCAACAGAAGGCCGCCTCCGCCACCGGTTCCCAATCCCAACAAGAGGCCCAGCAAGCGGCGCAAGAGGCCGCGGATGAAATGCGTCAAGCACTGCAAGCCCTCGATGAAGCCATCGCCCAAGCGGCCGCGGGAAACGGCGAAGAGAACCAGCGCCAGGCCCTTTCCGAAGAGCAAGCAGGCTTGGCCCAAGACTTGGAAGAAGCGGCCAAGGACAGCGAGACCGCGAGCTTAGGAGAGGCGGCTCAAGATGCGGTGCAAGCGGCCATGGAACAAGCCAAGCAGGCTATGCAGAAAGCTGCCGAGTCCCTCTCCACCCCAGGCCAGAGCCAAGCGGCAGCAGAACAACAACGGCAAGCGATCGACGCCTTGAACGAAGCCCAAGAGAGTGCGGGCCAGGGAACGCAGCCCTCATCGCCCGAGGGTCAGCAGGCCGCTGCTGAACTTGCCGCCGAGCAAGAGAAACTACGCCAGGAGATGCTCGACCTTGCCCTGCGAAACCAGGAGCGCAACGAAGCCGCCTCCAATGAAGCCCTCGAAAGCGCAGCCAAGAACGCGCAGAAGGCCAGCCAGTCCTTGAGCCAAGCCTCCGGTTCCCAAAGTCCCCCACCCGCCGGCCAGGAGGGCGAAAGCCCCGAGGAGGAATCCGGGGGGTTGGAGGACGCCGAAGAACAGGAAGCGGAAACCAAGAGAGACCTCGAGCAAGCCCTGCGTGAGTTGGAAGAGGAAGAAGAGCAGTACCAACGCCTACGCCAGGAAGAGCTGCTCTTCCAAATCAAGTCCGAGGTTGAAGCGATGCAAGTCTCGCACCTGGAACAAATCAAGGCGACCCAAGAGGCACACACGGCCCGCGCAGGATCGGCCAGCGTCTCCCGCCGCACACGCATCACCCTGCGCTCCATCGCTCGGGAAGAAGACGCGGTGGCCGCACGGGCCAAGAAAGTTGCAGACGCCCTCGAAGAGGAGGGCGTGCTGGTCTTTCACGAAATCGTGCGCAACATTGAAAATGACCTGACGCGCATCGTGCGCGACATGGGCGAAGCGGGGGGCTACCAATCGGGCGACCGATTGCAAGCCGTTCAGGAAGACGTCCTGCAATCCCTGGCCTGGCTGGCGGAAGCTCTTGAGGACGAAATGGAGCGCCGCGAAGAAGAGCAGCAGCAGCAGGAAGAAGGGGAGCCCCAGGAAGATGATGAAACCGAACAGCCCCTGGTGCCAGATGCGGCCGAATTGCGTCTATTGAAGAAGCTCGAAGAGGGCGTATTGGAACGCCTCGCGCAGATTCAAGCCCTGCACCCCGAGCTGACGGACCCTGACGCGGAGCTCAACCCCCTCCTACTTGAGGAATTGACCCGTTTGGCCTATCAACATCGCAGGGTTGGAGAGCTATTCCAGTACTTCCGCCGCCGTCTGGGCGTACCAGATCCTGACTAGGACAGTAATCAGCAAACGTGCTATAATGAATCCAGCTGGATTCGAGACCAGCCCTGAGCCGATACTACGAGAACCGACTCTTAGGAATCAAAGCAATGAGAACCACACCCCACCCCATCATGCGCAGCGTCGCCCTGAGCGGCATCGCCGCCAGTCTACTGCTGTTTCAGGTTCAAGCTCAGGAGATCGAACAATCGGACGACAAGCCGGTGGTGATCAACCCCTTCCAGGAACAACCCGAGTCCGATGCCGCGCGCATGACACGACTATTCCAAGAGGTCGAACAACGCATGAATCGCAGTACCGAGTTGCTCTTCAGTGCCAGCAAGGGAGACCTCAGCGCGTTGGATCAAGTCAAGAACTCGGGCCTCGACGACCTGGGCCAGGACGCGGATGCGAATTCCGACTCCTCCCGCGCCGCCCTTGCCAGCCTGCTCGACGCATCCCAAAAAGAGGGCGCTCAGATTCTCTCAGCCATTGACGAGATCCTGAAAATCGCTGCCGAGAACGGCGGCACCTGAAGCGGCTCCATGAGCGGTGAGGGCAGTTCGTCCTCCGGAAAACCAAGCAGCAGCCAAGCCCAAAGCCAAGGGGAAACCGGTCAGAAAAAAGACGGTGCCGAAGAGCCAAGGGAAGGGGAAGGCGAAGGCCAAGACCAAAAAGAACCCAGCGATCAACCCTCCGAAAACGGCGAGCCCAAGAGCAGCCAACCGGATCAACCGGGCGGAATCAAGGACCACGGTGACCAGGCTGCTGAGGGCGAGCGCGAAGCGGCCCAGCGCGCGGGTAGCGACGTGGAAATCTGGGGCAACCTACCGATTCACTTGCGCGATATCTTCCGCGCCGAAGGACAGGGAGACATGCCAGCCCGTTATCGGGACTGGATTGACTCCTACTACCGCCGCCTCAACGAACACGACAATCACTAGGACTGGTAAGGGCCTCCCGGGGGTTTTGATGGCGGTGGAATTGCAGGCCGGAGACCTACGGGAAAAAACCAGCCAGGTGCAGTACTATGGGGCCGTCCATGACCTTGCCTGATCCCTTCCATCTGGAACAAACCTCATCCGCCGGGAGGTTCCCTTCGCGCTTCCTGCGCGTCCTCGGTTTACTGATCCTGATCCCCGCCCTTGGGACTGGCTCGCCCATGGATGACGCCCCTGAACGGGACGTCCTTCCCCAGTTCCATTCCCTGGACCTTCGACTGCTCCCATCCGCCTCGGGCGCCCACCAGGATCCGCCCCAGGGGCAAAAGCAAAAGGCCCAGGCCGAGATTCGCGCCAGCATCACCCGGGGCCTCGACTTCTTGGCTGCGCGCCAAGCACTGGTGCGTGATGGCTCCCTACCCGTACCCCACGGGGAGCAGGAGTCCCCCATCGGCGTCACCGCCCTCGGCGCTTTGGCCTATATGGCCGGAGGATCGACTCCAACCCGGGGGCCTCACGCAGCGCAATTGGTGCGCGCCCTCGAGTACCTCTTGACCCACCAAGCCCCGATCACCGAGGCTAACCCCGGCTGGATCAGCGCCGCAGAGGACCGCCAATCCCGGGCCCACGGCCACGGACTTGCAACCCTGGCCCTGTCCCAAGCCCACTCCCTCTCACCGCGTAGCCCCTTAGGCAAGCGCATCGGCCAGGCCCTCGCGAGGGCAGTGCACCACATCGAGGGGATGCAGGGTCCCGATGGTGGTTGGTACTACGGCCCCGGACGCACAGCGGAACAGGAGGGCTCGGTCACGGTTTGCCTGGTTCAGGCCCTGCGCGGTGCGCGCAATGCGGGCCTGCGAATCAAGCCCAAGGTCATCAGTCAAGCGGTGGAGTACGTCAAGAAACTGCAGGATGAAACCGGTGGCTTTCGCTACTCCCAGGCTCACCCACAAACATCGGTGGCCCTCACCGCCGCCTGCCTCGCCACCTTGCATGCCACGGGCACCTATGAGGGCCAAGTCATCGACAAGGGCTATGACTCGATTTGGCGCGAGCTCGAGGGGCGCAAACTGATCAAGCCCGGCCAAGGCGCAGAACGCAGCCCGGCGTTCCCCTACTACGAGCGCCTATATCTGGCACAAGCCCTCTGGCAACACCCCGATACAAGACAGTTCAAGCGTTGGGCCAAGACCGAGGTTTTACTGACCATCTCTGACCAGCGTTCGGACGGCGGCTGGGAAGACATCCGCCAGGACGGGCGTGGGGAGACGATCACCGGGCGCTACGGCGCCACCTATGCTACGGCGATGAACTGTTTGTTCCTGTCCGTGCCCGAGGGACTGCTGCCGATCTTTCGGCGCTAAACCACTAGCCTAAGAATCGGCTCAAGTGTCGAGGGTAGCGCGCAATTGCACATTGGCCTCAAAAATCGCTGACAGGAGCGCTTTCTTCTGCTTGTTGGGGGCCTCGGGTGGCGGTAAAGCCTGAATCCCGCGAGGCAGATAGCCGTTCCCTATTTCGTCCACTGGCTTTTCAAGGGCCAGTTCCAGTTCCCCACGGGTTTCCTCAAGAGTGCGCGAGAGTTTGCGCACCCGTTGTTCAAGGCGGTCGACTATACGCCGGTTCTCGTCCAGCAAAGCCTGCTGGCCCCGTTGACGCTCGCGCTGCAAAGCCGCAACGCCCACGCGCATCACTTCGCTCTCAAGAGCCGAGGGTTTTTCTGGATTGCCTCCCCAAGCCCCAAAGAGTCGGGTCAAGGTGACTTCCAATTCGCGATCTCCCGGACCCGGTACCCGCACATCTTGGGCCAAGCGTTTTTGCTCTTCCCCTAGGACTCGACGGCGCTCGCGCAAATCATGCTTGAGGCGTTCAAGGGCCGTGCCAGCTGTACCGTCCATGGATCCACTTGTGAGCCTGGGAGCTTCCTCGGGCCCCCCGATCACGGAATCCCCTTCGGCTTGCTCTTGCACCAGTTTCACAAACGCATCCCGGGCCGAACGGGAGAAGGCATCCCCAAGATCGGAAGGGTCCCCCAAGGTTCGTTCTAGCAAGGCGCGATTCACCGCCTTTTCGATCAAACCCACCACCCGGCTCATTCTGACCGTCCGCACGGTCTCGACTCCACGCTCCTGGAGTTCGGCCAAGGTCGTATTGCGCGACCAGCGGCGCACAACCTGGGTAACTTGATCGTTCTTGGGAACCTCCATGTGCCCTCAAAACTAGAGAACCGAGTGGCTCGAATCACGCTTCTCTTGAAACTTCTTCTTGGAGCAGTCCGAACCCTTGTGAACCCCCGTCCCGAGGGCACAATAGGGACCGTGAAGCAGTCCCGCCCCCAACCCAAACGCTTTCGGCTCTGGCTGACTCTTTTCCTCGGCATTCCCCTGGCCTTCCCGGCCCTTGGACAAGACGGAGAAGCGACCCACTTGGGAGCCTGGCTGCACACGATTTCCGATCTAAGGGGCCCCGTCGCCCTGGACTACACCGAGGGCGGAGCCCTTTGGGTTGTGGAAGCCGACGGGAACCGCCTCTCACTCTTTGGGCCTTCTGGTAGGCTCAGTCGGCAACTGGAAAACTCTGCCCCTTGGCTGAACCCACGGGGAGTCGCGGTGGATACGCGGCTTTACGTGAGCGACCCGGCTCAACGGCGGGTCCTGGGAATTGCGGTGGAGGCCTGGGAGGAAGCGGACACAGTCCTGCAAGGGCCCGAGGGTCTGTGCGAACCCGGCGCCCTGGACGCGAAAAATGGACGGCTGGTGATCGCCGATCCACTCGGTGGCCGCGTGGTATTGTTCCAGGGCAGCAAGCGCTTGGAACTGGGTGTGGGTTTGCTGGGAGAACCCACGGGGGTTTGCCTGGACGACGAAGGAGGCACCTGGGTATCGGACGCGGCCCGCGCCAGGGTCGAGCACTTTGATCCCGACGGAAATCACATAGGCGGCTTCGGGGACTACGGCGCATTCCGCGGACTCTTGGCCGCGCCTTCTGGGATTGCCTGGTGGAATCACCGGGTTTTTGTGGCTGACCGGGACAACCATCGCATCAGCGTGCACACGGAAGGGGGCGATTTGCTTTACACCGTGGGTCTGCACGCCCTTCGACCGCGGGAGGGCAAGGGACTCCTGCACTACCCCAGCGCAATTGCGGTCTCCGCTGATGGCACGCGATTGGCCGTTGCCGAACCCCTCGACGGGCGGGTGCAGATCTTCAGCCGCGCCATGGGAACCGAGCCAACAGTCGATCCCTTGCGCCGTGTCACACCCCAAGCTTCAGCCCACTACGGCCCAGCGGTTCGCGCCAGCGGCCAGTGGATGTTGCTGGTAGAACCCGAAACCCATTCGGTTCTCTTGCACGACACGCGCCGGGATGAGGCGCCCATTGAGCTGACCAGTTTTGGACGGCGGGGAAGAGCCCTTGGCCGTTGGATTCAACCAGAGGGCATTTGGCTCGACATTGAACAACGCACGGCTTGGGTCAGCGACCCTACGGCAGGAACCCTCGACCAAGTCCTCTTGCGCATCGACCCCCAAGCACCCCTCAACCAACACTTGGGTGCAGCAGCCTGGGTTCGGCGAGTGAACCTCGGAGCCCTCAAGCGCAATCTGGGTGGGGTTTCCGTTTTTCACGACCCACGGCCCACTGCAATCTGTCGGCGTGAGGGCAAGACCTACGTAATCGACCGCGCCAATCGCTGCGTGCTGGTGATCGATGAGACCCAAACCTGCGTCAAAGTGTTGGGCGCCGGGGTCCTGCTGAAACCCATGGACCTGTGTTTTGACCACAAGGGCATCCTTTGGATCAGTGATGCCTGGCAGGGCCGTATTCTAGGTTTCGACCCGGACACAGGAGAGAGCCACAGCAGCCGCGGAGCCGGGGCTTTGCAAAGCCCCGACGGCATTTGTTGCGACCAAGAGGGGCGCATTTTCGTCAGCGACCGAGCGGCAAATCGGGTGTTTCGTTTTAGTTCCTTGGGAGCCATGGACCTGTCCATAGGCAGGGAAGGCCTGGGCCCCGAAGGCCTCTTAGGACCGCGGGGTTTGTCGATCGGCAAGGATGGAAACATCAGTGTTGTGGACCATGGCAACCACCGCTGTATGGTCTTCACCACCGAAGGAGAATTCGTGCGTGCCTTTGGTTCTAAGCTGCACGTGCGCCCCGCCATGCAACCGAAGATTTACGACGAATGGGGAAACAAACGATGAAAGCAAGCACTTGGACCTGGATCCTATGTCTAGCCCTCGGCGCATGCGGCGGCGAAGAAACGCAACCGATTGCTGCGGACCCGCCGACTGCAGAGTCCACGGACCCCAAACCGGCTGACGAGCCCCTGCCCCTCAAGGCAGATGCTAACGGAGGTGGCTTTCACTTAGAGCTCATTCCCAGCCCCCACCCGATTCCCCTGAACCTGGATTTCTCCCTTCGCTTTCGATTGCTGGACAACGAGGGAAAGCCCTTGGCCGAACCCCTCAAGCACATTGCCTTAGATGCTGATATGCCCGAGCACGGCCACGGCATGAAGATCGCGCCGGTGCTGGAAGAGAAAGACGGTTGGATTCATGCCTCGCCGCTCCTGTTTCACATGCCGGGCCTGTGGGAAATCTACGTGGACCGCACGCAGGGGCATCTTACCGAGCGTGCACAACTGTCCTTCAAGGTGTACTAGACCCAATGCGCCGCACCCTTCTCTGCTGGCTTTGCTTGGTCCTTGGATTGCTCTGGGTTCTTTGCGATAAGAAAACGGAGCCGCCAGTGGCACCGGTCCCCGCAACAGCACTGGAAGACCCCTGGCCATTGGATTTACTACGCCACCTAGGCCCCCTGCCCCCGCTTCCCGCAGACCCCACGAACAGCGTTGCGGATAACCCCGCCGCCGCCCACTACGGCCAGTGGCTCTTTTTCGACAAGCGTCTTTCGGGGGATGGGGAAATCTCTTGCGCCACTTGCCATGACCCCGAGCACGGCTTTGCGGACACCCGCCCCATCGCCCTGGGCAAAGCCCTTGGCGAACGCCATGCCCCGACGGTGATTGGAGCCGCCTACCAGCGCTGGCTCGGCTGGGGAGGTCGCGCGGATAGCCTCTGGATGCAGGCACTTAGCCCCATGGAGAATGAGGTGGAAATGGCCGGGGATCGCCAAGATATCGCTCGCCTAGTGCGCTCCGACCCTTTGCTACGCCAAGCCCATGAAGAGATTTACGGGGAAATCCCCAAGGACGTGGACACGCTGTTCGCCCAACTAGGCAAGGCCATCGCAGCCTACGAACGTCTCTTGATACAGAGAGATTCACCCTTTGACCTTTGGGTGCGGTCCATCCTCGATCTGCCGGGCGGGGATCCCACAGCACTTAACGAAGAACAACAGCGTGGCCTGCGCGTTTTCCTCGGGCCGGGCCGCTGCACCCTTTGCCACTTGGGCCCCACCCTGAGCGACCTGGAATTCCACAACAACCAGCTCCCCACCCACCCCGACGGGCCACGGGACGATGCGGGGCGCTATCGGGGCGCACGCTTGGTTCAAGAGAGCCCTTTCAACGCAGCCGGCCCGCACAGCGACGCACCCGAGGGCGAGGCCGCCGAACGTGTGCGTGCCCTTGTGCAATCCTCAGAGTCCTTCGGAGAGTTCCGCACCCCGACCCTTCGGAACCTCGCCCGCCGGGCCCCTTACGGCCACCAGGGGCAATTCCCCGATTTGGGCAGCGTCTTGAGGTTCTACAACACCCTCGAAGACCAGGATTTACGCAGCCACCATCAGGAACAATTGCTGCAGCCCCTGCGTCTGGATAGTGCGGCCCTAGGGGCTCTGGAAGCCTTCCTTTTGGCCCTAGAAGGCCGCGACCTGCCAGGTCATCTGGTCCAGGCACCCGTTGCACCGATTCGAGACTAGGGCCCCACGGCCCTCCTTCTCAGCGAATCCTGCCTCGGGATGCTGCTCGGACATGACTTGGTCCTCCGCCCGTAGCCGTTGGGGGATAGAATTGAACACGTACCCCCATACACACGTCGTGACCACGACCCATCTCATACCCTGCCAAACCCCATGCGAAGCCTACTCCTTGCCTCTTGTGCCCTGCTGCTTTCCACAGGCGCCATCGCCTTGCACGATGACGACCCAAAGATTCTGAGTCGCAAGCTGCCCGTCAGCGGCCCCATTTGGCGCAACAGTCCCAGCTTGACCCAGGGCGGCGGCAACACAACCACAAACATGCCCGGCGCCGGTTTTGATTCCCAAGGGGTCACGCTCGAGGCTTGGATTCCCCTGAACCAAATCGACAACGCCTCGTCCGGCAACGATTGCTGGGGCTACACAAGTCCCAGTGGCCGTGAGTACGGAATCATGGGCACCTCCAGCGGCACGGCCTTCTTCGAGGTCACTAACCCATCGGCAACTCAGCTGATCGATTGGGTGGACGGGAACGACAGTCTTTGGCGCGACATCAAGGTCTATGAAAACGTAGCCTATTCGGTGACCGAAGGCTCGGGCGGCATCCAAGTGATCAGCATGGCCAACATTGACAACGGTACGGTCAGCTTGGTCAACACGATCGACGATGTGAGCACCGCTAATAGCCACAACGTGGTGATTGACGAGGTCTCAGGTTACCTCTACCGCTGTGGCGGCGGCAGCAATGGCCTGCGCATGTACAACCTCGCCAACCCTACCAGCCCCCAGTATGTGGGCAGTTGGAACACGCGCTATGTGCACGATGCCCAAATTGTGACCTACACCACCGGCCCCCACGCGGGACGGCAGATCGCCTACTGCTGCGCTGGCCTCAGTGGCGGCTCAGGAGACACGGGCCTGACCATCGTGGACGTGACCAACAAGTCCAACCCCACGGTCATCAGTCAGGTTTATTGGCCAAACCGGGCCTATAGCCACCAAGGCTGGATGAGCGAAGATCGCCAGCTATTCTACATGGGCGACGAGCTAGATGAGAACGGCGTACTGCCCTCCACGATCTATGTA
>Ga0206679_10003174_pt1 | contig 12752 bp, 3 predicted proteins | sample M110012015metaG_FD_155464 | JGI IMG/M metagenome (GOLD analysis project Ga0206679, IMG submission 155464) | Ammonia-oxidizing marine archaeal communities from Monterey Bay, California, United States - M1 100m 12015 | ecosystem: Environmental > Aquatic > Marine > Intertidal zone | place: USA... | reverse complement strand
TATTACTATCTTTTGTTATTTCTTTATGATCTTCAACGTTGCTTGTTGAATCGTTTGTTGTTTTTTGAATTTCAGAAGAGTGTTTATCTTCACTACAATTCATAAGTGTTAATAAAAGTAAAGTAAATAGAATATGTTTCATCTAAATGTTTTAATTGCGTACAACGTTACGATAAACGTAATCCATTTATGCTAGTTATGTGTGAAGTTACAAAAATTGATTTGAGTAAAGCGTACTACTTGATCAGCGTAATATGCCCTGTCATCTGATAGGTTCTTTGGTCGTACCACTTGAAAGACAATTTCCAGGTGTACACGCCATCCTGGGCCATGTTTCCACTATTGTCTACGATACCATCCCAACCATCGTAAACATCCATTGTTTCAAAAATTCGCTCTCCCCAGCGATTGTATACATGCAGTTCGTATCTACCTACATTTTCTGGACTGGAGAATACGGGCTTCCATATTTCATTGATGTTGTTGGCATCAGGAGTAAAGCTGTTTGGCGCATAGAAGAAGGGGTCATTCCAAAAGACCACAAATCCTGAGGTGCTGTCTGTACACCCCTCGTCACTGTACACGGTCAGTGTCACTATAAAGGTATCGAGTACATTGGGCGAATAGGTATACTCTCCGGGTTCAAAGAATCCATAATTCTGAGGAGAGTCTCCCATATTCCAAACGTACATACTCGCTCCCACAGAGGTATTGGTAATGTTCGTTGTAGATGCCTCCGGGAAAAGAACTTGAGGATCTATATTCATTGCTGCCGTAGGTGTCTGATACACCGTTATAAAGTCCGTATAGGTGACATCATTAAAGCATCCGTTGTCGTCATAAGCTGTCAGTGACACCGAATATACGCCTCCCTCTTCATAAGTATTGAATACACTGTCACAGCCGATGAAGGTATTGCCGTCCCCAAAGTCCCATTCGCAATTCGCTGTAGCATTGGAGGTATTGGTAAACTGTAATGTCAGCGGGCTGCATCCCGATAAGCTGTCCACATCAAAAGAGATCTGCAATTCAGGGGGCTCATCTAAAAAGATATCCAGGAAGAAATAGCATCCCAGAGAGTCGTAGATTTCCACGCTGTAATTTCCTGTGGTGAGAGAATCAATCATCAGGGTGGTATCTCCTGTATTCCACAGGTAGGTATAATCCGGTGTTCCTCCAGAAGGAATCAGTGTCAGCGAACCGTCCGAGTATTCAAAGCACGAAGGCTGCACATCGGCATAGGCAGACATCAATGGTCCTGCAGGTTGTGTCACCACAGCGGTTTCTGAGTAGGTACACAGATTGCTATCTACCACATTGAGTACATAACCGTTTGCTGGAAGCGAATCAATAAACAAAGTGGTATCTGATATTGGGAAATCCCAGAACCAGCTGTACGGAACTGTTCCTCCGCTGATTACAGCAGAAACATCTCCTGTGGAATCTCCAAAACAGGCCACGTTCGTGATTGTGAATTCGATATCAATAGGTGCTGCAGGCTGTGTAAGTGTCAGCGAAAGGGAGTCGACACAAAGCAGCGAATCCGTTACAACAACCGTATAGGGTCCAAAAGGAATATCTATGAGGTCTTCAGTAGCAAAAATACCATTGTTCCAGTCGTACACATAACCCGTTGAAGCAGGAGTTCCTCCTGTTACCGTCAGATCTATTTCTCCTGTAAAATCTCCAAAGCAGAGGATATCCACCTGAGTGGCACTCAGGGCTATAGGCGCCAGAGGTTGATCTATAAGCATGCTCAGTGAATCCACACAGGCATTGGTATCTGTAACAATAACCTGATAGGTTCCTGAAGGTAGGTTTGAAATATCCTGAAGGGTATCTCCATTATTCCAATTGTACGCATATCCTGGAGTTCCTCCAATAACCGTCAGATCAATAGATCCTGTGGAATCTCCAAAGCAGGCTACATTAATGGAATCGGCACTCAGCTGCAGAGGTGCCAGAGGTTCGGTAATGGTCACTGAATACAGATCCACACAATTGTTGCTGTCCGTAATAACAAGGTCATAGACTCCTGCCGTAAGACTGTCCAGATCCGGTATGGTGTCTGTGGTATTCCACAAATAGGTATATGGAGGTGTGGCATCTGTAACCGTAAGATCAATTGTAGCATCATCACCTCCGAAGCAGCTCACATTGGTCTGTATATGGCTGATTGCTATCTCCGTAGGAGAATTGATGAGAGTATCCATAACAAGCACACAGAGATTGGAGTCTGTAACTGTCAATGTATAAGGTCCGTTTGCAAGGCTGTCAATGTCTTCAGTAGTTTCACTATTAGACCAGGAATATGTATAGGGTACAACGCCTCCGCTGATCGTCACATCGATGCTTCCAAAAGACTCACCGAAGCACAGGTTATCCACAACCACCACAGAATCCGACAGGGGTGCCGCAGGTTGATTAATGCTAGTAGAGGTAACAAAAGTACAGCCATTGGTATCGGTCACCGTCACCGTATAAGCTCCAGCAGGAAGGTTAGTCACTGTTGCTAAAGAATCTCCTGTAGACCATAAATATTCGTATACCAATATTCCTCCCTGAGCAACTACAGAAACACTACCCGTAGAGTCTCCAAAGCACAATACATCTACAGAGTCCGCTACTGCGGTGAGTAATGGAGGTTCTGTGACTGTGACTGTTGCAGAATCTATACATCCCAGAGAATCTGTAACCACAACGGAATAATCTCCGATAATAAGACCTGTAATTGTTGAAGTAATACCACTATTAGACCATAGATAGGTATATGGAGAAGTTCCTCCACTTGCATTTACCGTAGCCGTACCATTGGCTTCTCCAAAACAGATAACCGGAGTCATCAATGTATCCAGAGAAAGTGGGGCAAGAGGCTGAGTGAGCTCTATGGTATCTGAGGTAAAGCAGCCCTTGATATCTTCAACTTCTACAATATATACCCCAATAAAGAGATCTGTCTGGTCTTCCATTAATGAGGCATTACTCCAGTCGAAGGTGTAACCACCGTTTCCTCCTGTTACCGTAATATCTATAAATCCGTCATTGCCACCGAAGCAGGAGATATTCCCCGAACTATCGGTCACAGTGAGAGGTGTTGCCGGCTGGTCTACCAGGTATGTCTCTATTTCGACACAGCCATTGGTATCCGTCACCTGAACGGTGTAATTTCCAAAAACCAGACTATCGATATCCTGAGAGGTGGAATCGTTAGACCACAAATACGTGTATGGAGGAACTCCTCCTGCAGGGTTGATGTCAATGGCACCATCGGAATCTCCAAAACAGGTGGCATCAGTGATGCTGCTGCCAATACTAATGGCAAATGGTTCGGTGATGGTATAGCTGTATGATCGTGTACATAAATGGTCATCGGTAATCGTTACTGTATAATCACCTGCGATTAAAGAATCAATATCCTCTTCTGTACTCCCGTTACTCCAGGAGAATAAATATGGAGCAGTACCTCCTGAAACTTCAATATCGATGACTCCTGTGGAATCACCATTGCACAATACATGAGTCAGCGTATCCAGTGCAGAGATTGGTGCTACAGGCTGGTCAATAAAACCTGAAATAAAGGACTCGCAGAAATTTGCATCCTGAACAATGACAAAGTAATTCCCTGTAGCAAGACCTGTGATATCTTCAGAAATCTCTCCATTTGACCAGTCAAATGAATAGGGCGACAATCCACCACTTACCGTTAAATCGATTTCACCTGTACTCGCTCCAAAACACAGCACATCTGTCTCAGTTACAGAAAGGACCATCGTATTTGCAGGATCCAGAATTTCAATGGACAGGCTGTCGATACAGCCATGGTCGTCGGTAACTTCTACGGTATAAATACCTGCTACCAGGTCTATGATATCCTCGGTCGTTTCATTGTTGTTCCAGATGAAGGTATATCCAGGACTGCCTCCTGCTACGGTTAAATCAATGGATCCTTGATTACCACCTATACACAAGGCATCGGTATGTGTTTCCGTTAAGGAAATAGGAGCTGTGGGTTCGATAATCTCGATTTGACTTTCAGAAAGACAGCCATGGTCATCAAACACATCGACATCGTAGATGCCTGCGGGAATACCTGAGAGATCCTGAGTAGTCTCTCCATTAGACCACAAATACGTGTATGGTGATGTACCTCCGACAACCTCAAGATCAATAGATCCCGTACTGTCTCCAAAACACAAAACATCAACCTGTGTATGCGTTAAAATGACTTCTTCAGGTTGATTCACCGTATCTGAGAGAGAAAGGACACAGCTGTGGTCATCTGTTACCGTTAAGGTATACACACCTGCAGTTAAATTCGCAATGTCATCGGTAATCTCCCCATTAGACCAGGAATAGTCATAAGGAGAAGTTCCTCCAGAAGCAGAACCCATTATGCTTCCCGTTGGTGCTCCAAAACAATCTGCATCAAAGGATATAAGTTCGATTATAAATTCTTCAGCAGGTTGTATAATATCTGCATTCACATTAAAGGAACAATTGTTGGTATCTGTAACCAGCAAAGAATAGTTGCCTGAAGGAATTCCTGTAATATCCTCAGTAAGCTCTCCATTAGACCATAAAAATGAATAAGGACTTGTGCCTCCCGATACCAAAGCATCTATGGAACCTGTGGAGTCAGCAAAACAAAGGACATCTACAGTAGTTAAAATAACAGATAGCGGTGCAGCGGGCTGTGTGATGTCAACAGATAAAACCTCTGTACAACCCAAAGAATCCGTAACAGTGACCGAATAGGTCGCCAGAAACAGATCCGAAATATCTTCAGTAAGCTCTCCATTAGACCACAAATAGGTGTATGGAGCTGTACCTCCTGTAACCGATAAATCTATACTTCCCGTAGAGTCTCCAAAGCACCCAACATCGATATGGGTTTCACTCAAACTTAAAGGAGCAAGGGGTTCCGTGATCGTATGAGTTAAAGAGTCCTGACAGTCGTTTAAATCTGTAACAACTACCGAATAATCTCCTGCGACTAATGTGTCAATATCCTCCTCTAAACTGGAATTTGACCACAAAAATGTATACGTTGGTACTCCACCCGTAACTGTCAAGTCAATTGAAGCATCGTTACCTCCAAAACACGATACCATAACAGAGGACTGGTTTAACGTAAGGGAATCAGGTTGAGTGATTAAAGCAGATGAGTTCGTCTGACAACCATTAGTGTCTGTGACAATAACATTGTACGTGCCAAATGCTAAACTATCGGTTACATCTGTAGTGTCTCCATTTGACCACATTAATTCATACGGACTCGTACCTCCTGAATATAACACCTCTGCAACCCCAATGCTGTCTCCATAACAACTAACACTATACCCATTAAAGTCCGTAAGTATGTTTGTATTAGAAATTAATTCCGTTGGTTCTGTAGTTGTAAATGTATCCACACTGACACAGGTAAACCCATCTTCTGCAGTTAAAATATAGTCTCCTGGAGAAAGGCCTCCAATACTATCCACAGTAGCACCATTTGACCAGCTCAAGATAATTGGATTCTCACCTGTTACCTCCGTTGAAATATACGCATCATCAGATTGAAAACACAAACTGTTTTGAAGATCCAATAAAGTAATTACCGGATTTGGATGTATAACAACAGTTTCAAACGTATCTATAGAACAGCTGAGCCCCGGAAAGGTAATTTGTACGTGGTAATCTCCAGAATCGGCTAAATTAACATTAGCAATATTTGCCAGATTCGTACTTGCAGAAAATGAATTTGGACCTGACCACTGATAATTTGCAAAAGCTGAAAAACTTGCAGAAAGGTATAAGGAATCACCAACACAAACAGGGTCATTGTATGTGACCTGTGGAGGAGGACAACCCGAAACATTAATTAAAAGCTGGTTACTGGCGGTTACAGGACATCCATTGGCATCAAGTAAGTCCGACAGACCACCATTCCCATACTCATTCCCGGAAATGAGTCCTGTTCCAAAAATATAGGCGACGTGTTCGAGTGTGGAATCGCACTGAAACATCAAACAATCATCAATTACAGTTACTAAAAATTTGACTACAGTGCTATCAGCACCTTCAGGTGAAGGCTGAACCTCTCCTCCATTTACCGCATCTGCACCTGTTCCAATTCGAATCTTTATGGAATTTGTTGATCCATCATATTCTGCCTGATCATCCCCTGACACATCTGTTTTAGGACCAGAATTAGGACCAAAATCAATTGAAATTGAATTAGGGACATAGATGGTCCTGGGATCCAGAGTGTCCACTATATACGTATTTAAAGAGAGGTCTGAACCAATATTTTTTCCAACTAAAGTGTATTCAAGCACATCACCAGGCTCCACTAAACCGCCATTCAAATCTTGAATATCAACAGATGCTCGGAGGTCAGGTTCATAAATATCAATGGCAGAAGTTATCACCTGAGATATTATAGTTTCACCTCCCGTTGTAATCTTTACCGTGGCCGATGTTGCACTATTCCCAATGTAATTGAATGTAGAATTATTAGGTACAAATATACTGGCATCATGTCCCAAAGTATTATTAAAATCAGGTACTCTGAACGGTGTAAGTACCGCATTATGCGCATAGCTGCTATTAAATACATTATTTACATCATGAACCGCATCAGAAACACTTACAAATGTACCGGCACCATTAAACTGTAGCTGGTCTCCGGTCTGACCCCGATCTCCATCATAGGATATGACTCCAAGTTCAAAATTAACAGGCCCAGATGGTGGAGTGGCAAAACCAGATATGGGCACTTCAACATTATTCCCCCACGAAACATGTGCAAGTCCATCAAAAACGGTAAGATTTCGCATGGATTGATATATGTTCTTATAAACGATAACAATTGACCAGCCACCATAGCCACAGCACTGACCTGTTCTTGTTACTAAATCGGCAATAGTATATCTGGCATTAATTCCATTTGACTGTACAATTGAAGTAATATCGGTGAAGCAATGATAGGTTTCATGGGTTGTAAGACTCATGTTATTATTATCTATGAGTTCATCAGCAGTTATAAGGGCATAGGTACCGTTGTTAACTTTTAATTTGACCTGATCTCGTCCAGCATATCCTTGAGTTCCAGTGGAGATTCTTGCACCCCAATAAATTCCCGCCCATGTCACTTCACTACAGTTCGGTAGATTTAGGCTGTCACTACTTGACATAAAAGTAGTCACATCAGAATCTATGTCCACATAGACCATATTATTAAAATCATTATTATCCGAGTTACCTCCTGGAGGAAATTGAGATGTAGCATTACTGCAAGAAACGCCACCGTTACACGTAGAAGAATTATTGGCAATCATTGTAATATTTCCCTTCTGGCCGGTTTGATAACGAATTTCAAAAGGATCTATCAGCTGAGCATTAGAGAAAAATGATTGTAATAGAAAAAAAAGGAATACCATAAATGGATATTTCCCAATTTGATTTAAACTAAAACGTATTATTTGTAACACTTTAGGTTATTAGTGTGATTCATTGGTTTTAAAACGAGTAATAACATTAAAAGTTGCTAAAAATATGAAAAAGAAAACGCTTACAATCCTAATAGCAACCGATTAAAACACCACATTCTTCTATTTCGTCCATATAATTAATTATCCATTCGTATTTACTCATACCTTAAAACAGACATAAATTATTAATTATCAATATTTTAAATAATAACGACACACAAGTTATACTTCATCAACACATTAGAACAATTTCATTTGTTCATCATCTTTTGATTTTTTGTCAGTTAAGTCCCACTCGACTGTGTTTGATGAGTCATCAAGAGGTTTAGCTCTGGATTTTTGACCTTTTTTAGCATTTGATTTCTTTTTTTCTGCTTTGCTTTTAGTCTTAGATACTAGTACTTTATTATTGACGATTTTTTTAGGTTCGGTTTTCGGAACTTCTTTGTTTTCAACCTCCGATGGCTCCTGTTGAGCGTCAGCATCATTAATCTCTGCTGTTGGGGCTGGCCAGGGAACAGTTCCATTCTGTATATCATGTGTTAATACAACTTCCTTGACCTTAAATTTTGTCAATTTATTGCCTTGAGCTTTCAGGCCTTTCACCTCAATAAAATCATGCAAACTAATTATTTTATCAGGTAAATTCTTGGTGTTTTTAAGCTGTTTATTAAATACTACCTTGACCTGTGGTTGATAGGCAGTAGAAAAAGTGTTTAACATTGAGCCTTTTGATTCACTAATAAAGCTCACTCTTTTATCACTGGTTACCTCACACAAAAACCTTTTCACATAGTGAAGTCCTTTTCCACCATCATAATATACAGCTGAAATCACATGGTCAGCATTCCATTTTTCAAGATGAACGAGATCTTCATCAAAGCGAGTCGATAAATCGAAATTGCTCAGGCGGTATTCACCATTCTCATATATCGAAAGTATTCTGTCCTCTCCTTTGAATTCACCCAGGTACACACCGCGTTCTTCGTCATTTAATCGTGTAACAGTCTGATCGAACCATATTTTTCTAGCGGCCAGTGTGGACCCTCCCAGCTCTTTCAACACAACCTTTTGAATGAGCTCCTTAGTTACTCTGTTTCCTACAGATTTTCGACCTTTAATAAGTAAATCACCAAAATCAATTTCAAACTTCAATTTTTTCAGGTGTGGCCTTGGTCTTAATAGCACATTCACCACCTCTCTTTCGCCGTTTGGATGAGCTGAAAAATAGTGAACCCTGGAGCCTTTATTTCCTTTAGTAAGATCATATTCTGTATCCCTGGTAATGGAGTTTACATAAAACCTTTTCATCATTGAAGCCCCTCCTTTTCCATCCTTGTAAATTAGATGATAAATTGTCCTCTTATCTCCCTTTTTCCAGACATGAGCATATATCAAATCTTTACCTACGAACTTTTTATCTGAAACCTTGGTTATCATCATTTTACCCGTAGAGAAAAAACAAATAATATCATCAATTTCAGAACAGTCACATACCGCTTCACATTTCCTTAGGCTATGTCCAATAAAACCTTCTTTGAAATCCACAAATAATTTCTTGTTGGCAATAATAACCTTTGAGGCACTGATCGTATCAAAAGTTTTGATTTCTGTTTTGCGTTCTTTACCCTTGCCGAAATTCTTCTTTAATTCTTTAAAATAATTGATAGCATAATCAATGAGGTTCTCCAGGTGATGCTTTACCTCTTTAATCTGCTCGTCAATTTTAAGTAAATTATCATCGGCTTTTGAAGAATCAAACCGCGTAATTCGAATCATAGGAATCTGGGTGAGCTTGTGCAAATCCTCGTCCGTGATTTCACGAATCAGCTGTTTTTTGAATGGCTTAAAGGACTTATACAGATAATCATATAAGGTTTCTTTATCTGAATAATTCTTGAAATCAATATACATTTCTTCGTTGATGAATATTTTTTCCAGAGTAGATAAATGCCATTGTCTTTCAAGCTCTTCGAGCTTTATTTCAAGCTCTTTTTTCAAGAGTGCAAGAGTATTATCTGTTGATGTCCTCAGGATTTGTGAGACTCCAATAAATACCGGTTTTTCACCATCAATAATGGAGGAATTAGGAGAAACAGAAACTTCACAATCCGTAAAAGCATATAAGGCATCAATGGTTTTATCAGGAGAAACGCCTGAGGCCAGATGAATAATTATTTCCGCTGAAGACGAAGTATTATCCTCTATCTTCTTTATCTTGATTTTGCCTTTATCATTTGCCTTAAGAATGGAATCAATTAAGGAACTCGTTGTTGTACCAAAGGGTATTTCATTAATAATTAAAGTCTTTGTATCCTGTTTTTTGATTTTTCCACGAACTCGAACTCTTCCTCCTCTAAGTCCGTCATTGTAATTGGAAAAATCTGCCATACCTCCATTTGGAAAGTCTGGAAATATTTCCACTTTCTTCCCTCTTAAATGATTAATGGAGTTATCAATAATCTCAATGAAATTATGAGGCAGAAACTTACATGCCATACCGACTGCAATACCCTCAGCTCCCTGTGCGAGTAGAAGCGGAAATTTCATTGGAAGCTGTTCAGGCTCCTTGTTTCTTCCGTCATAGCTCAACAACCAATTCGTTGTTTTGGCATTAAATGCCACATGCAGAGCAAATTTGGATAATCGTGCCTCAATATATCTTGGTGCTGCTGCACCGTCTCCGGTTAAAGTATTTCCCCAATTCCCTTGGCAATCAATTAATAAATCCTTTTGGCCGATTTGAACCAAAGCATCCCCAATAGACGCATCGCCATGAGGATGAAATTTCATAGTATTACCAATGATATTAGCCACCTTATTATACCTGCCGTCCTCCATTTCCTTCATCGAATGAAGAATTCTTCTTTGCACAGGTTTTAATCCATCAAACAGACTGGGAACTGCTCTTTCGAGAATTACATAGCTCGCATAATCCAAAAACCAGCTTTCGTAAAGACCACTTACAGCAATGACATTATCATCGAGATTTTTATTCTCGAATGGATTGTGTTCTTCCTCTGGTAATTGATTATCCTCTATATCCTTTGACATATTCTACGACGCTAAATCTATTTCTATATTCACTTGTTGCTCCGGCTCATTTTTTTCTTTATCGACAACCTCATCTTTTTCTACTCTCAGATTATCAATAATGAATTCTTGTCTTTGGGGGGTGTTTTTGCCCATGAAATAGGACAAAATAGAATCAATTGATGCATCATGCGACAACAATACAGGCTCTAGACGCATTTCTTCTCCAATAAAATGAACAAATTCGTCAGGAGAAATCTCCCCCAATCCTTTAAATCTTGTTATTTCTGCACCTCTTCCAATTTCGCTAATTGCGTTAGATTTTTCTTCATCCGAATAACAGTAAATTGTCTTCTTCTTATTTCTGACTCTAAAAAGAGGAGTTTGCAATACATACACGTGATTCTTTTTCACCAAATCAGGGAAAAACTGTAAGAAAAAGGTCAGCAATAGCATTCTGATATGCATGCCATCCACATCAGCATCAGTAGCAATTACTACCTTATTGTATCGTAAATCTTCTAAATCATCTTCGATATCCAGGGCCGCCTGAATTAAATTAAACTCTTCGTTTTCATACACGACCTTTTTGGTAAGACCGTAACAGTTGAGAGGTTTACCCCTTAGTGAAAATACAGCTTGTGTTGCCACATCCCTTGATTTTGTAATAGAGCCACTTGCAGAGTCTCCCTCCGTTATGAACAGAGTCGTTTCCTCCCTTCGATCATTTTTCACATCAGTTAAATGCACTCTGCAATCTCTCAATTTTTTATTGTGAAGATTTGCCTTCTTTGACCTTTCCCGAGCAATTTTCCTAATACCTGCCAAATCTTTTCGCTCCTTTTCAGACTGCCTGATCTTGTTTTCAATAATCTGTGCGACTTCAGGATTTTTATGTAAATAATTATCCAGCTTGTCCTTAAGAAAATCATTGATAAATGCCCGCATCGATTTGCCATCTGGCTCAATCTCAAGGGATCCTAGTTTTGTTTTTGTTTGAGATTCAAAAATAGGCTCCATCACCTTGACAGAAATAGCAGCAACTATAGATTGTCTAATGTCCGAAGCTTCATAATTCTTACTGTAAAAATCTTTAATCACCTTAGACATCGATTCCCTGAATGCACTTTGATGTGTTCCCCCCTGCGTTGTGTGCTGTCCATTTACAAATGAATAGTAATCTTCGCCATATGTTCTTCCATGAGTAAATGCCACCTCAATGTCCGTTCCTTCCAGGTGAATAATAGGGTATAATGAATCTCCGTCCATATTATTTTCCAGAAGATCCTTTAGTCCATTTTTAGACTGAAACCTATTTCCATTAAAATAAATAGAAAGTCCTCTATTTAAATAACAGTAATTCCAGATCATCTTCTCAATGTATAGGGTCTTAAAAGAATATTTTTTAAATACTGTTTGATCAGGAACAAACTCGACGTGCGTGCCGTTTTCCTCTTCCGTTTTGCACACAGGAACATCCTCTGTTAATTCACCTCGCACAAAAGACGCTTTTTTACAATCGCCGTCTCGAACAGCATATACTGTGAATTGAGAAGACAGCGCATTTACTGCTTTTGTCCCTACCCCATTTAGCCCTACTGATTTTTTAAATGCCTTGGAATCATATTTTCCACCTGTATTCATTTTGGAGACGACATCAACAACCTTTCCCAGAGGAATTCCTCTTCCGTAATCTCTAATAACAACAAGCCCCTTCTGTACAACCACTTCAATTTTCCTACCATTGCCCATCACAAATTCATCGATAGAATTGTCTATCACTTCTTTAATTAAGACATAAATCCCATCGTCAGCAGCAGAACCATCACCCAGTTTACCAATGTACATTCCAGGCCGCAAACGGATGTGCTCTTTCCAGTCTAAGGAACGAATATTATCTTCAGTATATTGATTTTCAGCCATATAAAACGAAGTGAAACTTGATGATAAACAAATATAATATTATACTTGACCTACATGACGTGTAATAGCTGGATTTATGAACGATATAACGTTGAAAATCGGAAAATGTCAATTCTCTAATTTACTTCGCCAATATTCATTAAGCGAAACAATTAATTTTCTCGCTACCGTATTTGAAAATTTCTTTGTCCTATATGTTCCTATCCAATTGATGCCACGAATAGCATTAGTAATGAATATCTCATCTCCTGCCAAAAGATTTTGTGGTAAAATAGAACATTCATAGACCTTAATACCACTTCTTAGAGCCAAATTAATAAC
>Ga0206679_10003168_pt1 | contig 12766 bp, 16 predicted proteins | sample M110012015metaG_FD_155464 | JGI IMG/M metagenome (GOLD analysis project Ga0206679, IMG submission 155464) | Ammonia-oxidizing marine archaeal communities from Monterey Bay, California, United States - M1 100m 12015 | ecosystem: Environmental > Aquatic > Marine > Intertidal zone | place: USA... | reverse complement strand
CTAGTTGCAAGATAGATTGTGCCTTGTTTCCAAAGATCAATAAACGTTGCCTGTGTAAATTTTCTATACTCTTCACTGTCAGTTCTGTAATAATTTTTAAAATCACCGCTTATCCCAAGACTTTTCATTATCTGAATCATTTCTGATTCTAAATCGTCTAATGCATTTTTACATAATTCAATAAATTCTCCTCTCTCAGTTTCACGCATTCGTATGTCATGTTTTTTTTCAGTGTAAAGCTCAACAGGTAATCCATTTCTGTCAATACCGATTGGAAAGTAGACATTTTTTCCAGACATTCGTGCAGTTCTTGCAATCATATCTATCTGAGCATAATGTGAAGCAGCACCTATGTGCCATGGACGTCCTGATGGGTATGGTGGTGGTGTATCAATTGTATAGTTAGAATCATTTATTACAAAATCATAGATACCAGATTCCTCCCATTCCTTTCTAATCTCTAATTCTATCTTAGGATCCCATACCTTCTCTTGAATTTTTGGTTCCATATCTAAAGTGAATTGAGGATCTTTGCTAACTTTGTATCGTTTTCAGTTATTCCTGATGCATCATGCGTCATCAAGTCAATAATCAGTTTATTGTATACATTAAACCATTCAGGATGATGGTTCATTTTTTCAATATGCATTGATGCCCTAGCCATAAAACCGAATGCCTCATTAAAATCTGAAAATTGAAACTCTTTGTGGAGTTTACCATCTATAATGGACCAACCCTCTAGATCCTGCAATGCTGTTTGAATCTGCTCATCTGATAGCTTTGTTTCATCGCTGTAGGCACATCATATAGTTAATTAATAAATTGTCCAGATTACTTGATTGCAATTATGAATAAGCAATTACTTACTGAAATGCAGAATGCGATAAAACATACTGTATCTGATAGTAAGATTGGGGTTGCCTTTTCTGGTGGTGTTGACAGCACTTTAATTGCAAAACTTTTGAAGGACATGAATTATGATGTACATCTTTTGACAACTGGCTTTCATGATTCACATGACATAAATTTTGCATTAGAGGTCAATCAAATTTTGGATTATAAACATAATATTTTAGAGATCGATCCAATTACATTCAAAGAAATCAGTTCAGAAATACATAGTATAATCAAGACGGATAATTTATCATGGAATGAGAACTCAATTGCATTTTATTATGTATCCAAACTAGCTCAAGAAAACGGATTAACGACAGTTGTTACTGCTAATGGAATTGATGAGTTATTTTGTGGCTATAATTCATACAGAGATGCTATTAGTATTGGTGAAAACGAAGTCATTGAAATGATGAATTTCAAATTAGAAAATGAAAAACAAATGATGATTGCTGTGAATAATGTATGTTCTAAATTTGGAATACAAATAATTCAACCGTTACTGTCTCCATCTTTTATTGCATTCGCAAAAAAAATTCCAATATCTGAAAAGATTTATGGGTCTGATGATTTAATGCGAAAACATGTCATTCGTAGTTTAGCTATTGATTGTGATGTACCAGAAATTTCTGCACGTAAACCGAAAAAAGCATTACAGTATGGTTCACAGATCCATAAGGCTCTTTTAAAATCTAGAAAAACTTCTTAGCATATACTCTTACATGTTTTTCAACATTGTTAATTATTGTAAGTGAAGCACCAAGATGTTTATCTGCAATAAAGATTGATCTTATTTCATTATCTGAAAGGACAGACGAGATGATTTTATCATTCATCAATGCATCCATGTAGTTAATTCCTTTTTTGTGTGCTTCAAATGCTACTCTTTGTACATCTCTGTATGCTTTTAATCTAGGCACACTTTTTTTGATTAACGCTTCCAACACAAATTCTGCAAAAATCTGACCCTTTGTTATGTAAAGATTTTCTTTGACACGTTTAGTATCCACTTGAAGATTAGTAATGACCCTTATCATAGTCTCTAACATTTCATCGAGAAGAATTGATGTCATAGGAAGAATGAATCTTTCATTTGCGGAATTTGATAGATCTCTTTCATGCCATAAGGGAATATTTTCAAATGATGTACTTATTTGACTTCTTAGAAGTTTTGACAAAGAAGAGATTCTTTCACTTTTAATTGGATTTCTTTTTACAGGAACAGCACTACTACCCATTTGCCCTTTTTTGAAATATTCAGATACCTCTGCTATTTCCGTTCTTTGTAAGTTTCTAATTTCTATAGCAATTTTTTCAAGTGTTGCACCTAGAAGTGATAATTGAAAGACATATTCCGCATATCTCTCTCTAGGAACAATCTGAGTCGTAACCTTTGCAGGAAAAAGTGCAAGTTTTTTTGAAACTTTTTCTTGAACTTTTATGGCATTATTGCCCATCAAGGAACCAGTTCCTACCACTCCAAGTGTTTTACAAATCAGTATGCGTTTCTTTATCTCGTCTATTCTCTCTAGATGAGTTGACATTTCAGCAGCCCAGTTTGCAAATTTTAATCCAAATGAGATAATACTTGCATGCTGTCCATGAGTTCTTCCTACAGCTGGAACACTCTTATATTTTTGAGCATTTTTTGCAAGAATTAGAGATAGTTTTGAAACTTTTGGCTGAATAATTTTTAATGCATCTCGCATTTGTAAGGAATTACTTGTATCAACTAAATCATTACTAGTTAAACCATAATGTATCCATGGTCTTGATTGTTTTTGACATTTTTCTGCTAATGCTTCTACTAATGCAGCAGTGTCATGATCACTTTTTGCTTCTAATTGTTTTATTCTTTTACTATTAATTTTACCAGATCTGGCATTCTTGGCAATATCATTTGCAATACTTCTTGAAATTAATTTAATTTCACTTTGTGATAATGCAGTGGCAGCCTCAATTTCTAATTGATAATCAATTTTTTTTTGTTCGCTAAAAACTGCAAGCATTTCTTTTGTTCCATAACGACCACTATCAATAGGTAATATTGCCACATTTTTTATGAAATTTTTACAAAAATAAACCTATGTCTGTTTAAAAAACAAAATTTGAGTTGGCACCATCAAAATTAATCACTGAGCCTGAGAGATATTTTATATCGTGTTCTATAATTGATTTGACAAAATTACCTATTTCTTGGGGATTTCCTAATCGTCTCATTGGAAGTGTTTTTGCATATTCGTCTACATTATCAACCAATTCTTTTGTTCTATCTGTATTAATTGGACCTGGTGCAATATTGATACAACTAACTTCTCTCTTAGCATATTCTTTACTAAGAATTTTAAAAACACTTGAAAATGCAGATCTATATGCACTTGAAATAATCAATTTCGAGTTTGGTTCTTTTATTACATTTGAAGTTATCACAAAGATATAGCCATCATCATTCACTGAAATTTTTTGCAGCATTGTACAAAATCCTACAAATAATTGATTGTGATAATGATTCCAATCATCTTCAGATATTTTATTAAATTCTATAACAGGTGGACCTCCTGTATTAAGTACTAAAATATCGACACTGTTATTTTTCTCTGAAAATTTTCTCACACTTTCTAAGTTTGAAGTGTCAACATCCTGTTTTGATGTAGATATAATTTCAACATCTAGTGAATTTAATGATTCAACTATTGCTTTACCAATTCCTCTCGAACCACCAAGAATTATCGCCTTTTTCATATATTGTTAACAATTGTCATTTCATTTTAATTTATTCAAATATTTGAATTTGATTTAAATTGCCTGCGTCTTAACATTGACCATCTATTGTCTGAATTAAAACCAAAAAAAGTTGGAAATATGGAATATAGGATTGATGTAGATCCATCAAAAGGAATGCAGGTTCCTGTAACTATCTATGCTGATGATGCTCTGATACAAAAAATGATGACCGATAGAACACTCAAACAGGCAATTAATGTTGCAACTCTTCCTGGCATACAACAACATTCTGTCGTACTACCTGACGGTCATGAAGGATATGGGTTTCCTGTTGGTGGGGTCGCTGCTATGGATGCTGAAGAAGGTATGATTAGTCCTGGAGGAGTTGGATATGATATTAATTGTGGTGTGAGACTTTTACGAACAAATCTTACTGAAGTAGAAGTTAGACCAAAATTGAATGATTTGGTAAATGATCTTTTCAAATCAATTCCATCAGGTGTGGGCTCTAAGGGTGCTGTGAGACTAAATCAATCTGAACTTGATGAAGTTCTGGTTAAAGGTGTGAAATGGGCAATAGATAATGGTTATGGAACAAATGATGATGCTGATGTATGTGAAGAAAATGGGCAAATGGCAAATGCAGACCCAAATAAAGTTTCAGATAAAGCAAGAAAACGTGGTGCACCGCAACTTGGAAGTTTAGGTTCTGGAAATCATTTTTTAGAAGTTCAAAGAGTTGAGGAGATTCATGATGAAGAAGCTGCAAAAAGAATGGGAATTCAAAAAGGAGATGTTACTATACTAATACACTGCGGCTCCAGAGGTTTTGGTCATCAAGTTTGTAGTGACTATCTTAGAGTTTCAGAACAAGCTCAGAGTAAATATAAAATTAATTTAGCAGATAGAGAATTAGCATGTGTTCCAAATACATCAGAGGAAGGCGAATCGTATAGGGCTGCAATGTTTGCTGCGTTAAATTTTGCTTGGAGTAATAGGCAGATGATCACTCACTGGACAAGAAAATCATTTGAACGAATATTTAATCAAACTGAGTCTGATCTTGATATGAGACTAGTCTACGATGTGGCACATAATATTGCAAAAGTTGAAACTCATAAAATTGATGGTAAGAATAAACGAGTTGTAGTACATAGAAAAGGAGCAACTAGGGCATTTCCAGCTAATTTAGAAGAAGTGCCATCTAAATACCGTGATTTGGGACAACCCGTTCTGGTGCCAGGTTCCATGGGAACTGGAAGTTGGATTTTACTCGGAAAAGAGAATTCCATGAATAAAAGTTTTGGTTCTACAGCACATGGAGCTGGCAGAATGATGTCACGCTCAAAAGCAAGAAGAAGTTTTACTGAGGAACAAGTAAAAAAATCACTACGTGATAAAGGTATTTTTATAAAATCACTCACTCGTGATGGTGTGGTAGAAGAGACACCTCAAGCTTACAAAAATGTAGATTCTGTAGTGAATGTTTCACATGAACTTGGAATAGCTACTAAAGTGGCAAAATTAGTACCAATTGGTGTGATTAAGGGTTGAATGAGGAAGATAAAGAATTAGAAAATTTAAAGGCAAAACGTTTAGCTGAAATGCAAAAAAATATTTCAAAGCAAGAAAAACAAAAAGAATTTGAGCAAGAATTACACACGGAACAAAAAAAACGACCTACATCGCGAGAATTTGTTGTTAAAAATTTAGGTTACAGGGGAATGGAAGTGTTAGAAAACGCAGAATCTCAATTTCCTAATGAAGCAAAAATTATCATTGAAAAACTAGGAGAGTTAATTGCGTCTGGTGATATTAATGAGGTATTAGATGGTGGAAAATTATTAGTATTATTTCGCTCTGTTGGTGTAAATATTAGAATGCAAAATAAAATCAATGTTGAAAAGGATGGAAAATTTGTTTCTATTACAGATAAATTTAAACATAATCCAAAATCAGATGATGATTGATGACATACTACATTCAAATTGGTACTACAAATTATGATGATGATAGATTAGTTATTAGAAAAGTGTTAGGTAAACTTGAAAGTAAATGTCAAGTAACTGACGGATACTTGTTAGGAGAACCAATGTCAAAATTTGGTTGGACTTTTTTTGATATGGTGTTAAAACCTAACCTTCATCTTTCAATGGAAGAAGAATTTGGAGATATGATAGGAAAATCAAAGGGTAGTAAACCTACTGAAAAATTCATTGATTTCTTGTCTAGATATTTTGAAAATAACGATTGTAATATAAAATTGAAATTTATCGAAATGACCTAAACCCTTCTTCCTCTTTTTCCACCTTTCTTTCTTGTGGTGTCGTGAGGAATAGGTGTAACATCATCAATTTTTCCAATTCTAAATCCTCCTCTTGCAAGTGCCCTAATTGCTGCTTGTGCTCCAGGTCCAGGAACTCTTGAACCAACTCCTCCTACCGCTCTAACTCTAATATGAAGAGATGTGAATCCTTTTGACTTTGCAGACTCAACAACAACGTTTGCAGCTTTCATTGCTGCAAATGGAGATGATTCATATCTGTCTGCATTAACATGGCAACCACCAGAACTAATTGATACAGTTTCACCACCAGTTAGATCTGTTATATGGATTATAGTATTATTGTAGCTACTATAGATGTGAGCAACACCCCATTTTTCTTCAACTTTTGTTTTTTGGGATTCTTTAGTAACAGTTTCAAGTTCAGCTTTTTCTTCGATTTGTTCTACAACTTCAGAATCTGCTTTCTCTACAACTTCAGAATCTGCTTTCTCTACAACTTCCTCAGTTTTCTTGGTCTCAACAGTTTCAGACATTGAAATCACACAATTTTTTGGCTTTATAAAACAATGCCTATAATAATATCAATTCACTGAAAATGTGACCATCCATAATCCATCATCCTAAATGGCATTCCATCGTTCTCCATTATCACATGCTTACCTTTTGTGACAAATCCAATTTCATATAAGGAAATCTTTAATTTTTTAGCAATTTTTTTGACTTTTTCTAAATTTTTTAAGGGAACTGTACATACTAATTCAAATTCTTCGCCTCCATTCAAGATAATACTTCTAAGATCCAGCCTATTCATTTTTGCAAAACTTACTACATCATCTTTTACAGGAAGACTTGTAATCACAAATCGCTTTTTACTACTATCTGATAATTCTTGAAGGCATGATGATAAACCATCACTTGAATCAATTGATGAAGAAAGGAGATTTTTACATTCTAATCCAAACTTCAATCTTGGGGTTGGTTGAAAAAATTTAGTTTTTGCTAACTTTAAAAATTGTTTTGTGGCTTTTTTCTTTTTTAATAATATCTGTAATGCCGAAGACGTGTATCCAAATGGTCCAGTTGTAATAATAATGTCACCATTTTTTGCACCATTTCTAGTCACAATTTTATCCCCTTTACCAAATAACACAACGTGGATCACAATTTCTTTACCTTCATTAGTATCACCTCCTAGATATTCAAGTCTGAATTCATTACATGCTTTTCTAAAACCCATTGCCATTTTCTTAATTTGCATTTTAGAAAATTTTTTAGGGATTGTAACTGAGATAATACAAAATTTTGGAATTAGTCCTTTTGCTGCAAAATCACTTAGACTAGAGATTACACTTTTTCTTGCGATGTCAGTTAAATCTGATTTTGGTGGTATATCCGTACTTTCCACTAGAGTATCAATATTTGCAGCACAAAGTTCCTTACCTAATTGAAAAATTTCAACATCTTCAGCAACAAATTTTTTTTGTTGAAATGTTCTTATGATTTCTTTTTCATTTAATTTCTTCATAACTTTCATTTACCAAATTTGTTATTTCACTTTGCTTATTTTTTAGAAGATCCTTATCATTTGATTCTAATGATAGTCGTATAATATCTTCAGTGTTTGATTTTCGTATCAAAGCCCAACTATCATCGTTTATCGTTATTTTAACACCATCAAGTAAGTCTAGCTCATACTGATCACGCAATTTCTCTTTCAATTTTTCAATAATTTTATCATGATATACAACTGGTATGGAAATTTTTGTCCTAACCTGAATATATTTTTCAAAAATTTCTATAGTATCCTGGAATTCATCTTGATCAAGCATGGAAGCAATTAGCCCACTTGTTAGAATTCCATCTCTACACATTGTGAATCCTGGCAGAATGAATCCACCACTACTTCCTTCCCCTCCTGCATCTGCATTATTTGCTAAAATTTGTTCCATTACATTTACTTCACCCACTTTTGAGCGCCATACTTTACCACCATGTTTCATAATGTACTTTTCAATTCCTATGCTACTATCTACACTTAAAACAAATTTTTTGTATCCTAGCTGTATTGATTTTACAATACCTAATCCCAACGTTATGTCAGGTGATCTCTTCCTTCCATCACTTACGATGACTAGTCTGTCAGAATCTAAATCGAATGCAAATCCAATCTTTTTGGTATTTTTAATTAATTCAGAAAGATTATCCGAAGTAGGATCTGGTCCTCTTGTGGAATCATTCAAATTCTCATTAATTGTTTTAACAGTGCATCCTATTTTGTTTAGTAATGCAGGTGCTGTATTTTTTGCAGCGCCACCACCTATGTCTACGGTTATTTCATGATTATTTTTTACGGTACCAATAATTTTAGCAGCTTGTGAGACATAATCTGATTCAATGTATACTTCTTTTCCAAGTTTTTTTGCACCAGAATTTTTTTCTTCTTTAACTACGTTTAGTTCATCTTCATCAATTCCTCTTCCCTCTAAAATGAATTTTAATCCATTCCATTCTATTGGGTTATGTGATGCCGTAACAATTACTCCGGCACCATATTGTTTAGCTTCCCGAAAAACAACTGGTGTTGGAGCCATCTCTAGATTATACACATCAATTCCATTTTGCATGAGTGCCGCAGAGACATTATTAAGAATCATTGTTCCTGTCGGTCTGGTATCTCTCGCAATAACACATTTTCCTGATTTTATTAAACTGGAAAAACTACTGCAAAAATCAAATACATTTTTTGCAGAAAGATCCTGCCCGTAAACTCCTCTTATACCAGAAATAGATATTTTCACTTCATAAAAACCAGAAAGGCTTTTTATAAACTCTGAGTAGAAATCGTTCGTGCCTCGATAGCTCAGCCTGGTAGAGCGAACGCCTCGTAAGCGTTAGGTCATGGGATCGAATCCCATTCGAGGCTTTAAAATTTTTATAAAAAGTTGTAATACGCTAATCTTCATCCGTAATAGATTCTATATCTATCTGGAGCTCTTTTCCAAGTCCCTTCCACCATTCAATAGATTTTTCTGCCAAACTCCTCATTACAATCTTTGAGTAGTCCTTTATAGATCTGTCTATATAATTTTGGTTGAGTTGTTGATCTACTCTGATGAATTTTCCTCATCAAGTTTTTTTCGTTGTCGCTTTCGATAGATTATAACTGCTAGTGCACCTATTGCGCACACCCAGAAAACTGGCCAACGAAGTTCTGATTCATGCATACCAAGAAAAGAGTAAATTGTTCCTCCAATCAAGGCTAAACCAATTAATTCTAATATTTTTATCATTATACGTTTGAGTAAAACAGATAAATCATTTAACGATTTAGATTTGCTATGGGTAAGTATCTTATGGTTGTTTTAGCCATGATGATTGTTGGTATGGCTATCGCATTTTTGTCACCGTTTGGTGGTGCACGTGATGAGCCATTCTATCCTTTATTTTGGGCTTCAGTAGGTGGCGCTATTGTTGTAATTATATACAGTTCTTATCAAAATAGAAAAGCACAACAAAAACTTAGACGTGAGAGACGTAAAAAGTATAAAAAGTAATTTTATAATTCTAAACCAAACGTGCCTGCAAGATCTGAGAATTGTTTGTAAGACTCGAGATATTGTTTCCCTTTTGTAGTTATGATAAAAACACGTCTTCCATCATATTCAATTTTGTTAATCAAGCCAGCACCAGTCAAATTTTTCACAAATTTTTCTAGTCTAGAATGTGAAAGGTTTGCCTTTGTTAGAAGTGTGGTTGTTTTGATACCTACCTGACCGCATTGCTCAGTTTCATAGAGCATATCTGCTACTATTTGCATACTGGTTCTATAGGTCATGTTACATTGAAGCATAATATATGATATAATAGTTTTGCTTAATTATCTACGATCAGATAAATAGGTAATTTTCACTTTGTGTGATGTTGTCTGAAAATCACTCAATATCATGGTTTGATGAATTTCTAGGTATCGCATATAGATATTTTGACGTTAGAATGAATATAGTCTTAATGTTTCCTGAATTAAAACCAGCGAATTCATTATGGTATGATACTGTACATGCATGGAATGATCATACAATCAAAATTAGATTTGTTGAAACTGGGGATGATTATTGGTTTGTGATGGGAGCAGATTCCAGAAAACCTGAAACTAACAAATATTTTTTCAAGGTTCTACCAAGATCAGAACATTATGAGCGATTCAAAAAAGGACATCAGGGAAGTGCCTATCTTAGATTTGCAGGTTATAAAGAAAAATTCATTGACGATGTAAAAAATGCAGATATTTGTAACTGTGGACATAGAAAAGATGATCATGATGAGGAAAAAGCTGATTGTTTATACGAAGTATGTGACTGCAAAAAATTTGCAAGTTTTCAATTAAATTATTCAAAAAAGAAAAAAGTAGTCACAGACATGAAATTCATGACAGAGGAAGAAGTAAAAGATGATTCACTAGCATGGAATTGTTTTAACCGTCATAAATATTCCAAGTCAGAATAATAATCATTCATCAGTTAATCTATTTGTTCTAATATGTTCACCTGGATAATGTTCTTCTAGCTTTTGTGAATAGCATTTACTGCAAATTGTTCCTTCCACACTCCATCCATCCATTGGTTTGTATTTAACATCAATTTCGTTTTTACAAAGAGAACATTTTTCAAGCATTTTTAATTTGAATAAAAAATTTGGTTATAAAATCATTTGCTGAAAAATAGTGATGTTAAATACTACTATTTTCTAATCTTGATCGGTAATGGTCTGGTCAATGTAACCTCCTGCAAGATTTTACACTGGCCGGATTGTTACTGTATTGAATTTTTAAATTCCAGAAATCGCTCTCTTGATAAATTCTATCTCTTGTAACTCTTGCCTAATTTTCCTATCGATTATTTTCAGCATGTCATTACCATAAACTTGGTTTGAAAAGAAGTTATGAGCAGTATTGGATTCCTCTATTTTTGCTTCTACTGCTGAATCTTCAAGGAATTTTGTAACTACTTTATCTGCTATCACTAGAATTTTTTTACATAATCCAAAGTTTTGCATAATCTTTTCCAATTCATCAATATCGTTCTTAAAATCATCATTTTTTCCCAGAATATTTTTATGAATAATTCTTGCAGTAACAGCTACAAACAGACTTTGAGCGTAACGTTTGTTTTTATTTTGAGTGTTCTTTCTGTCATATTTTAGCTCATTCTTTGCATGTTCGCGAATAAGATGTGGGAATAGGAAGTATCTATAATCACATTCAAGCTCGTCATTGAATACATTCTCATATTTTGCACCAGTTGGAAGGTATTTTCCAATGCCACCATAGACTTCATTTGGTTTTTGCTCAAAATATGAAACAAATGATGCAATTGCTGAATCATCTTTAATTCTGGATTTGTCTTTTGTAGTTGGGAGATATTTGTTGTAGACATCATTTCCTTGATATCTCATTTTATCAGATGGAGAAAGATTTAACCATGAACCCTGCTGATGCTCAAAGAAATAATCAATTCTTTCAAGCATATGATGAATTGATATGAAATAGTCTTGTAATGACACATAATCTTTGCCTTTAATCGCATTTTGCGAATTTCTGTATTTAGTGATACGTCTTTGATGCTCTTCGTCTTTAGTTTTGATTACAGTCACTAAAACTTCTGCATCTAAATTACTGGCTTTCTTTTTCTTGTCTAAAATACTCTTAGATGTTTGTGCACCATTTACTATCTGCGCTCCTTTTAATTGCAATTCATTATTTTTTATTGAAACATCATCTACTGTAATTGTAATTCCATTATTCCATTCGAAGAAGTTGTGTGGATCATCTTCAAGTGTTTTTGAGATTTTTTTATTTATAGAACCCTTTCCACCTAGATGTTTTCTAATATTTGATTCAAAAATATAATGTTCATTTTTTTCCACCAATTCTGCTAAATCAAATGCAGAAACCACGCAAACTTTTGAATTTTTGTGTTCAAGTGGGGTTTTAAGAATTCTTAAACTTGCATTTTGACCCTTGGCTGGTTTTTTGATACGTTCCCAGAGGGTTTGATATACCTGATTTCTACCCATAACTCTGACCTTGTTATTTTGATAATCATCAACAATCTGATCAGTTATGTAAACTAATTCAACTCTCATCCTTCTGTCATTAAGATATTTCCAAAGATATTGTAATTCATCCCGCTTTAGTTTAGACTGTTCTTTTTCTTTTAGTCGCTCAACATCTTGAACGAATTGATCAATTTCTCCAATAGAATGAGATACACCATATTTTGATTGAAATAATCTTATTCTTTTTTCTTCATGATCAACCAAATATGCATCAATTCCTTCATCATAGCCTCCATCAATTATTGCATTTTCTGCAACATCTTCAAGAGATTCTTCAACATTGATCAAGTGCCATAAAAGATAGAGATGTCCTTTTTCAACTGTAGTTGTTGCATCTTTCATAAATTCACTAATGCTTGCATCAACAGCATGTATTGCAAATCCTTCAAGTGGTGCACTAGATAATTTTGAAAGAATATCCCGCCCCTCGTCACTATACTCTAAGAGATTTGCTCCTTTAGGTGGCATTTTTGTTTTCTTGCTTTGCCTATCCTTAAGAAGTACATGGTCATTATGAGATAACCAAGAAACATAAAGAAACGCGGAAGACCAAAAATGTGAATAAGAAAATCATAATCATCGCTGTAATAACAATCATATCCATAATCGCTGCTATTTCACAAGTAAATCTTGAAGATGTTCCGGAAGAGACACTTGAAGTCGAGACAGTTGAAGAAATTGAAAACATGATTGTAATGCCAGTAAAGTCTGCACGCCCTGATTGTGGTCCAAATGCCGAGTGCTATG
>Ga0206679_10003164_pt1 | contig 12778 bp, 13 predicted proteins | sample M110012015metaG_FD_155464 | JGI IMG/M metagenome (GOLD analysis project Ga0206679, IMG submission 155464) | Ammonia-oxidizing marine archaeal communities from Monterey Bay, California, United States - M1 100m 12015 | ecosystem: Environmental > Aquatic > Marine > Intertidal zone | place: USA... | reverse complement strand
GCGAAAAAATTGAATTTAATAAAGATGTAACTTTTGGTGCAAATGCCGGTAACCAAGTACTTGATATTCTGTCTCATGATTTGGTAGATGGTGGTCTTAAATTGGCAGGCACACTTGTTACTGCGTCTGCTACTGAATTGAATTTACTTGATACAGCTACAGCTAATACTGTAGTAAACAGTAAAGCTGTTATTTATAGTACTAACGGAAATGTTGCCGCCACAACCATGTCAACCACAGGTACTCTTACTGTTGGTGATAATATAGTATTATCATCGGATTCAGCTGTATTATCATTTGGTGTTGATAGTGATACAACACTTACGCATACTGATGGTACAGGATTAACATTAAATGCTGCTAACAAGTTATGTTTTAGAGATAGTGCGATTCATATTAGTTCTGATGCTAATGGTTATATGAATGTTCAAGCTGATACAGGAGTTAATATTAATATTGGAGGAACTGACAAGTTAGCAATTACTAGTTCAACAGCAACTTTTGGTACAAATATTGTTATTCCTGACGCTGGAACAATTGGTTCTGTAAGTGATACTAATGCTATAAGTATTTCTTCTGCAGGCGTTGTTAATATCAGTTCTACAACAGCATCATCATCATCAACAAATGGTGCTTTAACTGTTGCCGGAGGTGTTGGTATTGCCGCTGATTTATCTGTTGGTGGAGATTTATTTATATATGATGCTAATAATAATGGAAATCCTGTTTTGTCATTAGGTTCAACTACTACTAATGCTCTAAGTATTACAGCCGCATATAATAGTGGCAGTCAAACATTAGACAACATAATGTTTGCAACTAAAACTACAAGTGCTTCCATTAATGATGGGCAAATTATTTTTAATATTGATGAAGCTGCTACTCCTCAGTTCACTATAAATGACGGAGGTATAAAAGTTGGGGCAACTACATTAAACGCAACCGAATTATCTAATATAAAAAGTGGTAATAGTGCCGGTGGGGGTAATAGTGTAACTGGTACGATACCTGTTGCAAGTGGTGGTACAAATATTACAAGTTATACGACAGGTGATATTTTATATGCATCTGCAGCCACCACTATTTCCACATTAGGAGTATCTGGGAATACTAGTAAAGCGTTAACTGTGAATAACGGAGGAACACTTGGATATTCTACAATTACAAATGCTATGCTTGCTAACGATGCTGTAGATAAAGACAAAATTCATGGTAATGTTGCTGGATCAGGTTTAACACAACATACAGATGGTTCAATTAAAATTGATGATCTGGGTGTTGCAACTGGTATGTTTGCTAACGATGCTGTAACATATGCTAAGATACAAAACATAACAACTGCTAATCGAGTTCTTGGCTCTACAGCAGCAGGTGGGAATGTAGCTGAGACTCAGGTAACAACTAATATGCTTGCTAACGATGCTGTAACATATGCTAAGATGCAAAATGCTACTTCTAATACAGTAATCGTAAGAGATGCTAATACTTCAGGTGTTTTATCTGCTAAAACTGTCGTAGACAAAGAAATTTTAATAGGAACTGGAACCGGTTTTACTGCAGCCGCTTTATCTGGGGATGTTACCATGACAAACGCTGGTGCTGTAACTATTGGTAATAGCAAGATTACAAATATTATGTTAAATGGAAGTATTGCAGATGGAAAAATTTCATCAGCAACTACATGGAATGCTAAACAAGCCGCTTTGACGTTTGGAAAGGCCAGTGGAAACACATTAAAATCTGAACAAGCTATCGTTACTAACGATGTTTTACTTATGGGTACAAACAACGTAATTGGAAAAACGTATAGTGAGTTAAAAACTCTCTTATCATTAGATAATGTTTCAAATACTACTTTAGGTACATGGGCAGGTAGTAGTAATATTAATACATTAGGTACTATTGGCACAGGTGTGTGGAACGGAACAGCAATTGCAGATGGAAAAATTTCATCAGCAGCTACATGGAATAATAAACAAGCCGCTTTGACGTTTGGAAAGGCCAGTGGAAATGCATTACAATCTGAAGAGGTATTAGCTTCAAATAATGTGTTATTAATGGGTAACAATCATGTTAAAGGTAGAACATATACTGAATTTAAAGGTGATTTAACATTAGGTAATGTTGAAGATACTGCATTAAGCACATGGGCAGGTAGTAGTAATATTAATACATTAGGTACTATTGGCACAGGTGTGTGGAACGGAACAGCAATTGCAGATGGATATTTAAGTACTATTTCAACCGCCAACAAAGTAAGTGGAAATGCAGTTCAATTACAAAACAATAAAGGTCTTGAAAATTCTAGTGGTCTCGGTATTAAGATTCAATCAAATAAAGGTCTTTCTGTCGGTGCTAATGGTTTAGCTACTGTTATTGAAGCGAATAAAGGTATTGTAGTCGGTGCTAGTGGATTATCTATTGATTTAAATGCAACTAACATTACTGTTAATGGAAAAATGGCTATGGCTAGTTTAGCTGCTCTTAATACTAATATCGTTCCCGTTACTGACGGAAGCGGTGTAATTACTTCTTCTTCTGTTACTGCTACTGAATTGGCAACAATTGGTGGCGTTACTGCCGGTACAGCTACAGCTAGTAAAGCACTTGTTCTTGATAGTAATAAAGATGTTACTGGTCTTCGTCATTTAACTATTAATGGAACCTTCTCTGATGGTAATTATACATTTGATACAAATGGAAATGTTACTGGATTAGGAACTGTTGGTTGTGGTGCTATTACTTCAAGTGGTAATCTTGCTGTAATAGGAACAATTACAGGTGATACTTCTTTAACTCTTGACTCAACAACTATTACAACAGCAGAAATTGGTGTTTTGGATGGTGTTACTGCCGGTACAGCTACAGCTAGTAAAGCACTTGTTCTTGATAGTAATAAAGATGTTACTGGTCTTCGTAATTTAACAGTTAGTGATGATTCGGTAATGACATTTGGAACAACAGGACCTGTTACATTAACTCATGATACTTCTAATATACTAAGACTGGGAAGTGAGGATTATTTAGCATTCGGTGTAAATGGTATCAATATCACAAACACCGCCGGTGGTAACATGAGAATTAATTCTAGTGGTGCCATGACACTTACAGCCACTACTGGATTATACCTGGATGCCAAAAACGGCGCTATTACTTTAAAAGATGATAATGCAACATTTGGACAATTCGCAAATAATAGCAATAATTTGGTTATTAAATCCGGAGCCATAACTGCTGCCACGTTTTCTGGAGCAGATGTTACATTCGCTGGAGATGTTGGTATTGCCGCTGATTTATCTGTTGGTGGAGATTTATCTATATATGATGCAACTAATGATGGAAATCCTGTCTTGTCATTAGGTTCAAGTGCTGCGGAAGCCCTAAGTATTACAGCTACATATAATAGCGGTGCTCAAACACTTAATGAAGTAACATTTGCTACTGCTACTACTAATGGTAATGCCAATAAAGGACGAATGGTTTTTAATATTGATGGAAATGATAAATTTATTATAGATGACGGAGGTTTTATACTCTACGCCGACAATAGCTCTAATAATACTACCATAAATCAAGTTCAGTTAGATAATATGAAAAATGGTAAAGCTGCAGATGGTACTGATTATATTGAGGCTGGTAATAAATCAGTAACAACTGCCGATTTACATGATGATATTTTGCTACCTAGAATAATAAACGTATCTGCTGGGGTAAGTGCTGGAACAATAGTAAGTGGTGCTATGGTTGTTCCTGCTGGTTCTCTTATTACAAAAATAACCGCAGTAGTAACTACTCAATTAAATCATGACAACGACCCAGTTACAATTATAGCTGGACCTAGCGCTAATTCGAACACTCTTGTTAATAGTGCTAATATTATACCGTCAGGGATCGCTACTATTGTAGGTAAGGGTTCTTCGACAGATCCTGTTTTACATGCTTCATTACAGGTAACTACACCACAATCACCTATGGTTATCGTTGCTGGGCAAGCATATAGATCTACTTCAACAAATGTTCATATTACTGTTGAGGCGACCAATCTTACCACAGGAAATGTGGTTTTTATAGTAGAATACATTAAATTAGATATTTAATAAAATATGAATACATGTAAATGATAGACCTCGGGGATGTTATCAACCACTTTTTAAAAACCAACGGTATGTTTATAAATCATGCCATTCATTTCGTGGAAGGTGGTTTAGCGGTTAAATACCCACTCATCATTCCTATGTATGTAATCTACCAGTTGTACGACAGCATAGATTTTAACAACCTTACAAATTATCCCAAAGCCAACGACACTATCATATTAGACCTTATTATATTTTGTATAGGATATTGGTTTGTTACCTTCATACAAAACTATAAATAATATTTTAACTATTCAGGTTTAATCAGTTATGGTTCTGGTACGTAAAAAAATTGATTTAACAATTATAAAATAATGATTGTTAAATAAGAAGTATGTCAGCGAATCCGCAAACATTTTTAGAGAAAAAGAACCCTCATGAGAGGGACCAATACATCAGTTTCGATGAAGGTCCTCATATTTACACCATTCGAGGTGATAGTGGATATAAATCGGTAACTACCTTTAATCATGCGCATTTCGATAAGTTTGATGCCGATAAGATCATTTCCAATATGATGCGATCTCCAAAATGGCCTCAAAGTAAATATTATCCTATGACCGCAGATGAAATCAAGGCATCTTGGGACAAGAATCGTGATGAAGCTGCTGGTGCAGGAACCAAGATGCATTATGACATCGAGTGTTATTACAACGATTGTCCGAATAAGAATGATAGCATAGAGTATGGTTATTTCAACAAGTTCCTCGAAGACTTTCCAGAGCTCAATAGTCGCCCCTATCGTACAGAATGGATGGTCTATCACGAAGAGCTCCGTTTGGCTGGTTCGATTGATATGATTTTCGAGAATGCCGATGGAACCCTACAAATCTATGACTGGAAGCGTTGTAAGGAGATTGTCAAAACAACCAGTTTTGGAAAGTGTGGTAACAAGGAATGTATCGATCATTTGCCGGATACGAACTACTGGCATTATTGTTTACAGTTGAATACCTATAAGGCAATTATTGAACAGAAATATGGAAAAAAAGTGACGGATATGTATTTGGTGTGTCTTCATCCGGATAATAAAAATAAATCATATCAGCGTATCAAAGTGGCGGATCTTCAAACAGAAGTGAAGGATTTGTTTGATCTAAGGGCAAAGGAATTATAAATTTAACGTATTTTAAGAATAAGCATGATATCATCAAATCGGCCTATTTTTTTATTGTACAAGTTGAAGTAATGCCATATATAATAAGTTTTATATAATATAAACCTAATTTATATTATATAAGTAATGGAAATTATTCAAGATATTAAATATATATTGTTTATGTGTATGTGCGGTTATATTATAGAATCATATTCTTCGCTTATATGGTCGTATTTTTGTAATGAGAAAGATAATGATCAACTAAATGATATTGTACCGAAAATCGAATTTAAGGATCTTTATAAAGAGGATATACAAAATATGAATTCAATATCATTAACAGATGAATTGTTAGATGAAAAAAAAAATAGTTTTGTGATGGAAAATACGCCTATGGGATTTGTGATTATGACATGGGATCAAGAAAACAAGCGTTTTCATTATTATTCAGATAGAAAAGATTTACCTTATCGTTTTTTAGATACGGTGTCGCGTAAATTTGTCAAATCATTTGATTGTAAATGTGTTTATGTAAATATTGAAGAAGAATTGGAAACATGTAAAACAAGTGCTGAAAATGTGAAGAAAAAAATGGAGGAGAAGATAGTAGAGAAGAAGGTTGATGATGTATTTGCATCGTTTAAAAAGTATAATGAAAAGGTGGAAGTAAATAATAAAGACAATGAATTATTCATCAAGGATAAAATAAATATATATAGATATTGTGGCGCAATACGAGATTTCCAATTTATAAAAACTCCTGTGAAGGAAGTTAAAAAAATGAATTATACCGATTTCATAAATAAATAAATTATTTTCATAATAATATATAAGAAGTATTGTTATGAAAAAACAAGCAAATTATAAATTTGGCGAAGACGATATGATAAATATTGGAAAAAAAGGTGGTGGATGGGCATTAAAATATACAAGTGATAAAGCAGATAATGAAGGACCAGAAACGATTACAGGTGCTATTACTAATTTAGCACAAGAATCATTTCGAGGTGTAACGCGTATTGGTAGTATTCTAGGTGAAGGTGCAGTTGAAAATATGACGAAAACGGGAGAAGCGTTAGCCAAATATGGACTATTTGCAATAGGAAAATCGATGGATTTGACAATTAATAATACAATTGGAAGTGAGATAGATAATAAAACAGTTGAAGAGGTGGCTGAAATAGCAATGAAAAAATTAAATAAAGTAATTGATGTATTGGTGGATATGGCAAAAGATCCTGAAATGAAAGAATTATTGAAAAAGGTAGGAAAAACAATTGGAGAATTACTTCAAAATGTATTGGAAACCGCACGTGAACCTTTGAAACAAGCTACTGTAAAAGCAATTGATATAGGTAAAGACGTTGGAACCGAGTCGTTGGCAGGGGCTACAAGTTTTGCAGTAGATATGACGAGTGTAGTAGCATCAGAAATTCCTGTTTTAGGTGGTCTAGTTGATTTAACAATTGCACTAGGTAGAGCATTTAATTCAGGAATGAAGGCATTTAAAAAAGGAAGTGGAAATGCAATCGAAGTTGCAACTATTGCAAACAAACTTATATCTGAAATTATACCCAAGATAGATACGAGTGTTGATGATGGTATTGAGATAAAGAACAAACTAACTAGTATTTCACAACGATTTGTTGGAATGATAAATGGTACTTCAAATACAGTAGAAGATTTATCAAAAAGTGTAAGAAGTAATATTGATGATGTTGTTAAAAATCAGCCTGACTCTAATAAAAGTGTTGGTGGTAAAAAAAAACAAAATAATCGTAAGAAGGATGATATTATTGAATTTATGGTACATATGACACGTAAAAAAAGAGGTGGTAGAAAGAATATGAAACGTCAAACAAAAGGACGTAAAAGAAGATAATAAATAATTATGTTGTTATTATTTGTAGGATTTTTTGAATTCTAGGAAACCAACGCTTTTTTCTATATCAAATGACGACTCGAGATGATCTTTGGCAATTTCAATAGCATATAGTTCTTTCTCATTAAGAGTTTGAATATATTCTTGGATAATAATAGATTGTTGTTTTTGTTCTTGTGTTTGACTTGTGTTATGATCCATTTTCTAGATGTAGATTTATAATGATTAATAATAATAATATTTATAAATCAATTTTTATAACTAATGAAACAGAGTAAAGGGTCCTGAAAAGATACAGATGAATTTACCATAAGCTCGTTCATTTTTTCATGGATAACATAATCATTGCATGATAAAAATCCGAATAAATCTGGTATTTCATCAATCATCATAAAATTTTGATAATCATGAACATTTTCAATACTTTTTAGTATAAAAATACATGGGTTTATAGGACAACATGGTGTACTTTGTTGGAAAGATGATAATTTTTTATTTGCTATTCGGGATACGTATTTTTGAAGTGGTCCTTCTGGATACTTATTGATAGTAATAATTTTTCGATAACATTTATTATATGTATCATGATAATTAGAAATATTTAGCGTGTACATTATATTAGTTAATGAAAAAAAATTGAAACAAAATATTTAAACAGTTATTTTAGTAATTTATTATGAGTGCTAATGCTAATGAACAATTAATTATTAGAGAAGATCAACGAGAAGATCAACGAGAAGATCAACGAAAAATCGTGAAGCAGATACATCGATTTACCTTTTCAGAAGAATTTACAAAGGAACTATATAGTTTCTCTAAGTTACATCAAAATGACAAGCGTTGTGATTTTAAGGAAGCTTGGGGACTATGGATAAAGGCAAACAAAAGATCAGTTGAAGATGAAAATAATCGACTTACACGATTGGGGTATTATGGAGATAGTATTGATAAGATGTATAAGAGTTCTAGATATTACTTTAGAAAGAAACCTACCAAGCAAACTACACCAAAGAAAAGACGAAAATATCTTTCATGTGATCATGAATTATTAATGGCAATGGATGATCATATTAGCAAACAATATAACGACGATAATTATACTCCTGCAAATGGATATGATTTGTTTTGTGAAACAAATAAGAAGGTATTGAATGATGAAATTAAAAAGATGATTGAAAATCAGATTACCGATAAAGATTTTATTTCAAGCAAAATTAAAAAAACGTATAAAAATAGGTATTCTATGTTTATTAAAAATAATAGCTAATTATATTATATTAATCATGGTTGAACAAAGCAATTTATTAAGTCAAGGAGGATTTGGTTGTGTTTATTATCCAGGAATTGATTGTAAAGGTAGTACGATGAAAAATAAGAAATTTGTTTCTAAAATACAAGTGAAGAATAGTAGTTCAGATAATGAAATTAATATAGGAAATCAAATAAAAAAGATTAATAGGTATTATGAATTTTTTTTACCTGTGATTGATAGTTGTCCTATTACTACAAATCAAGTTACTGGTAATATTTTAACAGAATGTGAACCAGTTCAAGGAAATGATAAATTGGTGTTGATGAAAATGGAATATATCCATAGTATATCTTTTTACAAATTGTTGTCTAATGAAAAAGAGAGTCCTCAATCCATTTTAAAATCAATGATTGGATCCTATATATATTTGTTAAAATCATTAAAGATGTTGGGAGATAAAGGCATCGTTCATTATGATCTCAAAACCGATAATATTTTATTTGATAAAAACACAGAGGTTCCTCTGATTATTGATTTCGGTATTTCCTTTAACTTTAATAATTTGGATTTTAATAATCTCCATAATGTATTTTATGTGTATGCTACTGATTATTATATATGGAGTTTTGATTTACATATTATTAATTTTCTGATAAATGAAGTAGAAAGTGATAATTATATGTTTACCAAGGAGGCATTTAAAGAAATAGTAGACAGTATAGTAAATAACAATAAATCGCTTTTACTTTTTTCAAATACTTTCGTGGATAAATATAAGAAAAAATGTATGTATTATGGTAGTACGATTATTGGAAAGGACAAATCGTCGTTATTAAAGATGATGTTGAAAGAAGAATATTATAAAACATGGGATAATTTTTCGCTGAGTTGTATTTATTTAAATTTTATTCAACATGCTTTCAAAAATAAATTCCCTGAATCTGAATTTTTGATTAAACTTAGTCAATTATTGTGTGTAAATATCTCTCCTGATCCAGAAGACAGATTTACTATCGAAGAAACTATAAGTCGTGCTAATTCTATATTGAAAAATTCACATGTGGATGATTTGAATTCACTAGCTAGTGCTATGAAAATTAATACCAAATATATGATAAAGGAAGTAAATAAATCACAGGTAAAAACTATTTTGCATAGATCATAGATATAATAATTATATTTATCTTATTCTGTAACATTCGTCCATAAATATTGTTATATCTTTAATACAGTCTGTTGAGCTTGTGACAAATAAAATTGGTATAAATGCATGTATTATGGATTTTATTGAAGCCATAAAAAATGTTTTGGCAAAATTTATAGATATCACAAAATGTTGAATATAAGTAACATCACGTTCCCTTGGATGTTTTAAAAAAATATTATCTAAATATTTAAAATTCATTTAGATAATATGAATACTTTTATATAATCATATTTTTTAACCCATGATTTATTATTTATTTGCGTCCACGCTTTTTAGAAGATCTTCTCTTGCGAGTTTTTCTAGTTTTTTTACCACATTTCTTAGCACACTTCTTAGCACACGAAGATGAAGAAGAAGATGACTTTTTATAAGTGTGTTTTGCTTTCTTGAGAACATCCTTAAATTTCATTTTAGGATTTTGCTTCATTGTAGATTTAACATGGGTTAACCAAGCGTTTGCCATTATATAAAGTGTGGAGATAAAAAATAAAAAATTGATTAAAATTAACAATGGATAATTATTTATATTAAAATATGTCTAAAATGAAAGAAACAACGCATTTGACTTTGACAAGGTATCTATATATAAAAGATGAAGTAATGTATAGTCTCCTATTATCGTTATTAGATAAAAAAGATATAAATTGTGTGCTATTTTGGACATATGAGTTATATTATTCTGGATATGAAGAAGAACTATTTCATTATATACGACGTATTTATTTTGATTTTTATGCTCTACTACATCCTAAATTTTATACATTTATTGATAAACAGATACTTAGTTGGTATAACACAAAAGATGATATTATCGTAGGACATATTATGAAAAATTTGTTTATTCTGCGTTATTCATATACAGTATTTTCCTTAAGACAGTTTGTTTTACTTGGAAGTAAGTGTAGTAAAACATTCAAAGGACGAAAACCAAAATGGTTACTTTCCTATAAAGAAATTTATCATCCACTTTTACGATGTATTCAAACTAAATCTTATACCAATATTTATTATTACATATTGCAACTACAAGGAAATGATCTTAAATATTGCCTACATGACATAGGCAAATATTTTAATAAAGAAGAAGGTAAACATGTTCCCTCCGAATTTTATGAGGAGTTTGATACGTCATATGAGAATATGACATATTCTGATGTTGCACACGTGTGGTTTACAACTATTCTTCATCTTATGGAATATGAAACAGTCGATAAAAAAAATAAGAAAATGCTTCATATCAAAATGACAAAAAAAGAAATAGATTTGTTTATGAAGACGGAAAATGACGCATGTAGTCCTCGTTATAAAACCTTGGAATTCAAACGGCTATATGCCATACATGATATGGTCCCATATTTTAAAACTAAACGGGAATCATTTCCAGTGACAAATGATGATTATAATTTTATAGATGAAATACAACATCATTGGTTATATTACGCATCTAATTGTCCAATATATGCTGAAATAATGAATACATATGAAGGTATTATTATGAATGATGAAAAACGTTGTATAGAATTTAAAGATGATGATGATTTTGAGGATTTTTACGAAAACTACGGATATTTTGAACCAGACGAACAGTCCACAGAAACAATACAAAAAGTATTTCAATATAATAGTAAAAATATTGATATTAATTCCTTTATAAATGATTCAATATTGACTATTTCATTTGATTTATCATCTCGTTTTATTTATTAAAAAAATTGATTATTAAAATATATATTAATATATAGTATAAATTAATTAATATGGTTAAAAATAATCAAGGCGGTAATAAATCAAAACGTATGGGTAGAAAGTTTTTACAAAAAGGTCCATCTAAAACACGATTTTCTGAAGATCCTGATGAAATTTATGCTTGTTGTTTAAAAATGCATGGTCCATCATGCGATGTTTTATGTATTGATGGAAAAACACGACTATGTTTTATTCGCAATAAATTTAAAGGGCGTGGTAAACGTGATAGTCTCATTTCGATTGGGACATGGTTGTTAGTAGGAAGAAGAAGTTTTGAAGGTGAAAAGGAAAATAAAAAAGAAAATTGTGATTTAATGGAAGTATATTCTGAGAATGATAAAAAAATTTTACAACAACACGAACATGATAAACCATGGAGCGTTTTAAATATCATTCAAAGTTATTCTGAAAGTAATACAAATAAAGAATCTGGTTTTGAATTTAGTGATGGTGATACAAATGATTACGAAGCACTTGTCAAAGAATCAGTTAAAAATGAACATGTAAAAATTGTAGGATTAGATGAAGAAGATGATGTTAGTGTAGATGATATTTAATTAAATTCCGAATCCGAATCCGAATCCGAATCTTCAGCAGTCATACTATTCATGATTGTTTGTTGAAATTCTATATCGTCTTCGTCAATATTATTATTATTTGATTGTAATATACCTTCTATTAAATAACGTTGCATTGGATTATGATAACGAATGAATGATGATGTTGATGATGGTATATCTGACTCTTTCTCTTCCTCATTTTTTATTTCTTTCGATTTAAATGAATATCTACATACAGGACATTCGTTACTCTCCTCTGTTAGCCATTTTTTTATTCCATCTGGTGTAAATAGATGTTTACATGGAAGTTCTAATACATCATCTTCATCTTCAAATTCAGTAACATAAATAGGACATTTTGTATTTTTTTGTTCGGTTTCTTTGTATTTTTTAATAATTAATTCTTCTAATACGTCGTCATCAATTACTTGTTTATACGCTGGGTTTTCATATAAACTACTCTCAATAATATTATGTGCACTCGTTCTATGTCTATATTGTTGGTAAATATGATGAAATATAGAATTTGATGAATATAATGATGAATTATTATTGTCATTATTGTCATTATTGTCATTATTGTCATTATCGATATTATTATTATCATAAGCAATATTATTATTAATGTAATTATTTATATTGCTTGGTGGATTTAAAAATAAACTATTTTGTCCTTCATTTAATAAGCCAGTAAATATGTTTTGTACCATATGTTCTATTATGTTATTTGAATTATCCATCATGTTATCTGAAATATCTATCATGTTATTTGAAATATCTATCATGTTATTTGAAATATCTATCATGTTATTTGAAATGTCGGTATTTTCCATTATTACTTATATTATAATGGTAAGGTTTAATTATATTTTATAATATATTATAAAATATAAAAT
>Ga0206679_10003162_pt1 | contig 12786 bp, 13 predicted proteins | sample M110012015metaG_FD_155464 | JGI IMG/M metagenome (GOLD analysis project Ga0206679, IMG submission 155464) | Ammonia-oxidizing marine archaeal communities from Monterey Bay, California, United States - M1 100m 12015 | ecosystem: Environmental > Aquatic > Marine > Intertidal zone | place: USA... | reverse complement strand
CAGGTCTTTCTTATCATGCTTATTCGTATAGTAAATACACTGCTGTATCGTTTCGGCAGTTGTAGAAACTTGGTGTACCGCTACCTTTTTAGGATTACGCAAAATAGTATTGGAAAGCGTAAGGATACTATTAGGCATAGTTGCCGAGAAAAATAATGACTGACGATTCTTTGGTAATTTTTCCAATAGCTTTTTAATGTCATGAATAAAACCCATGTCCAACATTCTATCTGCTTCATCCAACACAAAATAGCCAACATCTTTTAAGGAAATATATCCTTGTCCCATAAGGTCCAACAATCTACCAGGAGTTGCAACCAATACATCCACTCCAGCTTCTAATCTTTTAACCTGCTTCATCTGTTTTACGCCCCCAAAAATTACAGTGTTTTTTATGTCATTGTATTTAGAGTAATCCGTAAAATTCTCAGCAATTTGTATTGCCAACTCTCTAGTTGGGGTAACAATTAGCGCTCTTATTTTTGTTTTGCCATTGTTATTACTTTTTTCATTTACCAAATGATGTAAAATAGGCAAAGCAAAAGCAGCTGTTTTTCCTGTTCCTGTTTGGGCAGTTCCCAGCACATCATTATTCTTTAGAATTAAAGGAATTGCTTGTGCTTGTATTGCAGTTGGCTCAGTATAATTTTGATCCGCTACTGCTTTTAATAAAGTAGGGTGTAAGTTTAAATCTTCAAATTTCATAGGGGAATTCCTTTTATGGAATTATTTTTTGCAAAGATAGGCTAATAGATTGGATAATGGAGGAAAGGAGTGATTACTCCCCGCAACCTTGTATGTAAAGGATTTCAAACGCTTGAACTGTAAGAATATTACCATTCAAAGTTCCTTTCATTTCACACTCCATAGGAAAGTACTCCATCTCACAAACTGATACATATAGCTCAACTAACTCCTCCATATTTTCATTGGGGAAAACTAAATCATATTCATCAAGTGTTTGTTCATCTTTAAAAATGTGCTGCCCTTCACCATAAACCCACCAGCCTGTATAGGTTTCAATTATAGGGGACACAATACTTGGCTCTTTCACAATTTCTTTGGGGATAGTACAGGAAGATAATCCTAAAAGGAAAATCAGAAAAATAAAATTCTTATATTTTAAGTCAAATATCTGCATTTTACTTTTTATAAAAATTCATTTCATCTGTGTATTTCCAAGCCTTTTCTGACATTAAATAAGAAATATCTTTTCCTTCTTTAATCGAGTTTCTGATAAATGAAGCCGATATTTCCATCTGTGGAACCCCCTCAATAAGGTGTATGTTTTCGTGTGAACCCTCCACTTCATAGCCATGCCTTGGGTACACATATATAGAATATTCTTGCAGAATTTGTTCAAAATTTTTCCACTTATGAAAGTTCTGTAAATTATCAGCTCCCATAATTAAAGCATACTCATGCTCAGGGTGTTGTTCTTTCAACCTAACTAAAGTATCAATAGTATAAGAAGGCTGTGGCATACTAAATTCAACATCCGAAACGGCTAGTTTAGGATTATCCTCAACTTCTGCTCTAATGATTTGTAATCTGTGATTTTGGTCTAATAAAGTCTTTTTTTGCTTTAAAGGATTTTGAGGAGAAACAATAAAAAGCACTTTTTCTAAATCAGAAAATTCTGCCAAATAAGAGGCTATGATTTTATGCCCAACATGCATGGGGTTAAAGCTTCCAAAAAACAGTCCTATCTTCATTTTAGGATTTTATAAAATTCATAATTACCTCCATTGTTTCTTCACAAGCAATTTCAAGGTCATCATTCAATATTACCATATCAAACTGCTGATTCTGTGCTATTTCTTCATCTGCTTTATCCAACCTTTTTTGTAAACTTTGATCTGATTCTGACCCTCTTCCTATTAATCGTTCTGCCAAAACCTCTAATGATGGTGGCATAATGAAAAGTGATAAACACTCTTTAGGATATTGCTTTTTTATATTTAATCCACCAACTACATCTACATCAAAAATTACAGTTTTTCCTTCACTCCAAATTCTTTCAATCTCTGATTTTAAAGTTCCGTAATACTGATTTTCATATACCTGTTCCCACTCCAAGAACGCATCTTCTTTTATTTTATTTTGAAACCCTTCCACACCCAAAAAATAATAATCTTTTCCATGGGTTTCATTCTCTCTTTTTTCACGACTACAAGCCGATACGGAAAAAGAAAGTTCATTCATATTCTTCAACAAATGATGAACAATACTAGTTTTTCCTGCTCCTGATGGAGCTGATATAACAATCAGTTTTCCCACTTACAATATATTTAATAATTGTTCTTTTATCTTTTCCAACTCATCCTTCATTTGAACTACAATTTTTTGCATTCCTGCATCTGATGATTTTGAGCCAATTGTATTTATCTCTCTACCAATTTCTTGGCCTATAAATCCTAACTTCTTTCCGTTAGGAGAGTCCACCTCCATAGTTTCAATAAAATAATTCAGATGTGCATCTAATCGTACTTGCTCTTCAGTAATATCTTGCTTTTCTAAGTAATAGATTAGTTCCTGTTCAAACCTATTTTCATCAATATTCTTAGTGTCAATTTCAGCTAATTTATCCGCTAAACTTTTCTTAACTTTTTCAATTCTACTGTTTGCAAAGGGAGCAACCTCAACCAATAAAGTGGCTAATTTATTAATCCTTGCAGTTATGTCCTCCTCTAATTTTTTTCCTTCATCCATTCGGAATTGCAGGATATTTGCAATAGCAATATCCACTCCTTTGGCTATTTCATCCCACTCATTATCATCTGCTTTTTCCTCTCCTTTCACCAATACTTCTGGCATTTTCAAAAGGCTAGGCATTATCTCCTTAGCATTTATCCCTAAATCTTTTGTCATAGTATCAATCTGAGAAAAATATTCTTTTATCAACTCAGTATTTAAGGTGTACTTAGCATTGGATTCTGAGGATTCCCTCCAAATAGACAATTCAATTTTACCTCTTTGTAGTTTTTCAGAAAGCAGTTTCCTTAGCCCAATTTCTTTATCTCTATAAATAGAAGACATCTTTACATTGGCATCTATTTGTTTAGAATTAAGCGACCTTACTTCAATAGTAAAGTTAGCATTTGTTAGGTTTAGTTCGGCTTTTCCATAGCCCGTCATTGATTGAATCATCAGAGAAATATTTTTTGCAAATTTAAGAAAGTTTATTCTTCCTATCCCTTAAGGGACGAACACTTACCAAATACACCCCAAAAAAAATGATAATTGCCGATACAATTTTCATTTCATCTAAAGCGTCCGACCCCCTAAATATGGCAAAAAGGGTAGCCAACACGGGTTGCAAATAAATATAAATACTTACTGTGGATGGGTTAAGCAACTTTAAGGCTGATGAGTTAAGCAGATAAGCAATTACGGTAGTACACACCACCACAAAAAGTACTTCCCAAATAATTATTGGCGGAAAACTAAGCCAATCAACAGCCATTAATTCAGAATAACCAAAGGGCAATACATACAATAACCCAAAAGCAAATACATAAAACATAACTGTAATAGGGTGGTATTTCTGCATCAAAGGCTTTACCAATACCAAATACAAACCATAACTTGCTGCATTAATAAATACAAACATATTCCCCAACATATAGTCGGAATTTCCACTTACATTTCCTCCATTTAGTATTAAAGTACTAGCACCCACCAAGCCCAATGCTATCCCTATTCCTTTTCTGATATTTATTTTTTCAAACAGAATAAGTGCTGACATTATGATAACCAAAACAGGATTAATCGTCATAATAATAGCCGCATTAATTGGGGTAGTTAAGTTCAGCCCTTCAAAAAATAATAACTGATTAATGGCAACTCCAAAAACACCACATATTGCCAAACGGATGATATCTTTTCTCTCTACCTTTTCATTCACAAATAAAAAATAGAATAACGAAAACAAAGTCACTGCACCTGTTACCCTCAATAAAATAAAACCTGAAGGCTGAATAAAATCAGGCATTACATCTTTTGCAAAAGTATAATTAATAGCATAAATTAAGTTCGCTACAAACAATGAAATATGGGCTAATACTATTTTATTCAAGGGATTAATTTTTAGCAAAAGTAAAATTAATTACTTCAAATTTAATACATTTGTTAAGCAATTAAAACCTAAACAAGTACTATGAAATTCGGAACTAAAACCATACATGCAGGACAAGAGGCTGACCCAACTACTGGGGCAATAATGACGCCTATTTACCAAACCTCAACTTATATACAAGCCTCTCCTGGCGACCATAAAGGTTACGAATATTCTCGTACAGGTAACCCAACAAGAAGTGCTTTGGAAAAAAACTTGGCTGCTTTGGAAAACGGTACACATGGTTTATGTTTTGGCTCTGGACTTGGAGCAATTGATGCTATCATAAAACTATTATCTCCTGGTGATGAAGTAATTTCAACTAACGATTTGTACGGAGGTACTTACCGTATCTTCACTAAGATATTCGAATTCTATGGTATTAAGTTTCACTTTATAGGTATGGATAATGCTGAAAAAGTAGAATCTTACATTAATGAGAACACTAAAATGATTTGGGCAGAAACACCAACTAACCCAATGCTGAACATTATTGATATTGAAAGTTTAGGTACTATCTCAAAAAAGCACGATCTTATTTTTGTGGTGGACAATACTTTTGCTACTCCTTACTTACAAAGACCTTTGGATTTAGGGGCTGATATCGTTATGCACTCACTTACTAAATACATGGGTGGTCATTCTGATGTTGTGATGGGAGCAGCAATCTGTAAAGATGAAGCCTTAGCAGAAAGATTATACTTTATTCAAAACTCTTGTGGTGCTGTACCTGGCCCTATGGATTCTTTCCTAGTACTAAGAGGAATAAAAACTTTACACTTGCGTATGCAAAGGCATTGTGAAAACGGAAAAGTGATTGCAAACTTCTTAAAGTCCCATCCGAAAGTTGGAGAGGTATACTGGCCAGGATTTGAGTCACACCCAAACCATGATATTGCAAAAAAACAAATGGATGACTTTGGAGGGATGATTTCTTTCAACCTAAAAGGAAATAAACTAGCAGATGCCGTAACTATAGTTTCTAATACGCACTACTTCACTTTGGCAGAAAGTTTAGGAGGAGTAGAATCATTATGCGGACATCCTGCAAGTATGACCCATGCTGCAATCCCAAAACAGGAAAGAGAAAAAACAGGAGTGGTAGATTCCTTAATTCGTTTATCAGTAGGTATTGAGGATATTGAAGACTTAGTTACTGACTTGGAACAAGCCCTAGCAAAACTATAAGTGAATAAAGTTGCTATCATAACAGGTACAGGTGGTGGTATCGGTAAGGCTACTGCTGAATTGCTATTAAAGGAGGGTTATCTTGTATATGGATATTCAAGATCTAATAAGATTAATCATCCTAACTTTACCTTTACCCCAATTGACTTGAGTGACCTTTCACAAGTAAATGCTTTAACCTTTCCTATTATTAATTCGAATGATGTGCTACTGATAAACAATGCTGCAACTATTGGTACTATTGTCCCTTTTGATAAAAAAGAAACGAGCGATATAATTAATGAATATAACCTGAACTTAGTTGCTCCTACTATACTATGTAATAAATTCATCACTACTTATCCTGAGGATAAAAAGCTACTGATTAATATCGGGTCAGGGGCAGCCAACAGCCCCATTCCTTCTTGGAGCACCTACTGTGCAACTAAGTCAGGGCTAGATATGCTAACCCAAGTGATTGCTGATGAAAAGCACAAGAATCTAACTGTATTTTCGGTTCACCCTGGAGTAGTAGATACTGATATGCAAAAAACTATACGGGAAACTAAGGAGCATTTATTCCCACTTTTGAGCAAATTCACAGCCTATCACAACAACAATGAGCTAGAAACAACCCCCATTGCCGCTCAAAAGCTCTATTATATTATACAAAATTTTAGCGAATTCACCAAAAATATACTCTCAATTCGTGATGTTAACTTAAATTAGGGGTTTTCTCCCATTTTCATATCAAAAACCACTCTTACTAATTGTTTATCAGTCATTTATATAGTATTTCAATTTTTAACAAGTTTATGTTTAAAACCATGACTATTTTAACACATTAAAACCACCTCAATAACTGCTAACACATTGTACACTAGAGTTTTACTATTACCAAAAGTTATTAAAAAAACAAACAACCCAAAAAGGCTATTCTAAAAGAAAAAAGGAGCAAATCACTCAAAACAAAGCAATTATGTTCTAAGTTTGGCATCAGTATTAACCAAATTATTTTTTATTATGGACAATGTATTTAAGTATTTCAATGGCTTTTTTAAAGGCTTAACAGGTTTAATCATGACAGTTTTAGGACTAGGTGTAGCAGTAGAAATCCTTTTCGGAGGAGGTGCTATGTTTGGAATGACTGTGATTGACAATGTAATGGCAGTTATTAACGGACTAGGAGGAGCTGGGTTCGGAGGATTAGTTGGATTATTAGTTTTATTCTCGCTATTAACTAGCAAGTAAGATTAATTAGATGTATAATATAAAATAGCCCTACTTAACCGTAGGGCTATTTTGTTTTAATAACTTATATTTGACCACATCAAAATCATAAGATGAAAAAACTATTTACTAAACTAAAACAAAGCATAACTGATATTACTGCCACAGCACTTACCTTTCTATGTTTAGGGGTTATTGTTCAGCTACTCATTGGTGATGATATCTTGGGTTGGGATCCTGTAGGAAATATACAAGATGCCGGAAGTTCCTTTATTGGAGTTATTGCCCTAGTCGTATTGTACTTACTCTTTGTTGATAAGAAAGCAGAATAGATTAATGGGCTTCAAGCCAATTTAATCCTTCACCTATATCAACTGTTAAAGGGACTTTAAGTGTAACTGCTTGCTCCATTTTTTCCTTTACAAGCGTTTTCAATTCTTCTGATTCGCTATTATGCATGTCAAAAACTAGTTCATCATGAACTTGCAATAACATTTTTGATTGCATTTTTCTTTTATCCATCTCTTCCTGAACATCAATCATTGCTTTTTTCACAATATCAGCAGCTGAACCCTGTATTGGAGCATTAATTGCATTTCGTTCTGCCACTGCACGCATTACTGCATTCCTAGAATTTATATCATTCAGATACCTTCTCCTTCCCATTACAGTTTCAACATATTCTTTTTCACGCGCTTGTTCAATTGACCAGTCCATGTACTCCTTCACTTTAGGAAACTGCTCAAAATAATTATCAATAATTTCCTTGGCTTCAGTTCTACTTACCTCAATATTCTGTGATAATCCAAAAGCTGAAATCCCATAAATAATTCCAAAATTTACCGCCTTTGCTTTAGAACGCATTTCTCTATCTACTTCTTCAACAGCTACTTTATACACCTTTGCTGCTGTTGCAGAATGAATATCAACCCCATTATTAAAAGCAGTAAGCATTCCTTCATCTTTACTTAAGGACGCCATAATCCTCAATTCAATCTGAGAATAATCAGCCGCCATTAAAGTGTAGTTTTCATCTTTAGGGACAAAAGCTTCACGCACTTTCATTCCTCTTTTTGTTCTGATTGGAATATTTTGTAAATTAGGATTTACAGATGACAAACGACCTGTTGCTGCCACCGATTGATTAAAAGTAGTATGGATTCTTTGGGTAGTTGAATTTACTAATTCTGGCAAAGCATCAACATAAGTAGAAAGTAATTTTTTGACAGCCCTAAAATTTAAAATCTCCTCAATTATTGGGTGGCTATCCTTTAACTTTAATAGTGTTTCTTCTGAAGTTGAAAACTGACCAGACTTTGTTTTTTTTGGTTTTTTGCTAAGTTCCATTTTGATAAATAAAACCTCACCCATTTGCTTTGGTGATGCAATATTAAATTCTTCACCAGCAAACTCATGGATTTTTTTTGTTTGAAGCGCTAGCTCATTTGTCAATTCAACACTGTACTTATTTAGCATTTCAACATCTAAGGCAATTCCTTCATTTTCAATTTTTGCCAAAACAACAGTCAAGGGAATTTCAATATCTGTAAACAAATCCCAGACTCCAACCTCTTTCATTTCTTTTTCAAAAATAGCTGAAAGGTTAAAAATCATTGAAGCTTGCTCTGCTGCAAAATCAGTAATTAATTCTGATTCTAAAGAAGATAATTCTGATTTTGTTTTCCCTTTTCCAATAACAGATTCTTCCTCAATCATTATTTTATTCAGGTAGTTATCCGAAATTATATCCAAAGCATGTCGCATATCCGGATGCAATAGATAATGTGCAATTTCAACATCAAACAGAGAACCTGAAGTCTCAATTCCTTCCCTTGATAACACTTTAATAGCAAACTTTAAATCATACCCAATTTTATGAATAGCCACATTTTCAAAAAGTGATTTTACCAATGTACTAGTTTCGGAATTGTAAGGAATATAAAACCCATTATCATTTGTATAACTTAAAGAAAAGCCAACAATTTTAGTTGTTAAAGCTTCTTTGTTATCTGTAATTATCTGAAAAGAAAATTGTCCTTTATTTTCAATTTCTGATTGTAACTGACTTAATTTATTTGGTTCAGTTATCAATTCAAAATTAGTACTTTCAACTACAACAGTTTCAGTATTAATTGGCTGAGAAAATAAATCAAATTGAGCTGTAGGCTCTGCTGCTTCTGGTAATTTTTCTGATACTTTTTTCTCAACCTGTTTAGTCGGCTTAGTAGTTGTGGTGCTACTACCAAGTATTCTAGGCAATATCGTTTTAAACTCCAATTCTTCAAATAAAGAAATGATTTTCTCTTCATTTTTAGGTTCCATGAGCATAGCTTCCGCATCAAATTCAATTGGAACATCTGTAATTATAGTAACTAGTTGTTTACAGAGCAAGCCTATTTCTTCTGATTCCTCCACCTTCTCCTTCATTTTTCCTTTTAACTCATGAGAATTTGCAAAAAGCCCCTCCATTGAACCGTACTGTTTTAAAAATTTCTGGGCTGTTTTTTTCCCAATTCCTGGTATTCCTGGTATATTATCAGCTGCATCACCCATCATTCCTAAATAATCAATCACTTGATCAATTCTTTGAATATCAAATTTTTCCAACACTTCAGGAATACCCCAAGTAGCAGTTGGTTGCCATTTATTCCCAGGGCGATACATAAAAATATTTTCAGATACTAATTGTGCAAAATCCTTATCAGAAGTCATCATATAGGTTTGGAATCCTTCTTGCTCAGCTTTTTTGGCTAGCGTCCCAATTACATCATCTGCCTCATAACCATCCATATATAATTTGGGGATATTAAAGGCTTCTAATAGAGTATCAATATAGGGTAGAGCATCACGCAAACCATCAGGCATTGCTTCCCTGTGCGCTTTATATTCAGGATAATCAATATGCCTCTGAGTAGGTTTTTTTCTGTCAAAAACCACTGCTATATGGCTTGGCTTTTCTTTTTTAATTACCTCATTTAATGTATTTACAAAACCAAAAACAGCAGAAGTATCAAGGCCCTTTGAATTAATTCTTGGGTTTTTTGCAAATGCAAAATACGCTCTGTAAATCAGGGCGAAAGCATCTAAAAGAAATAGTTTTTTTTCTGATTTCATATTCCCGTAAAAGTACAATTTTATGGGTTATTTAATTTGTAATTTACTACTTTTATTGCTTAAACTTTTAACCTATGAATAAGACGGAACAGAAAGCCCTTTTTAATATTTTATTCTTCCCTATATTATTTTTAATCATCATGTGGGTTGTGAAAATAATTGAATACAACTTTGGGGTTTCCTTTGCTCATTATGGCGTATTTCCTCAAAGTTTAAGCGGACTAAAAGGCATCTTATTCTCCCCTTTTATTCACAAAGATTTTACGCATTTAATAAACAACAGCTACCCCATTATAATCTTAGGAGGAATGCTATTTTCTTTTTATAAAAAAATAGCTCCTCAACTTTTTATATGGCTCTTTTTTATTGCAGGTTTTTGGCTTTGGATTATTGGCCGCCCTTCTTTTCACATTGGGGCAAGTGGGTTAATTTATGCCCTTGCTTCTTTCTTGCTTATTAGTGGTATCATTCGTAAAAACCCAAGATTATCAGCTATATCCATGGTGATTATCTTTTTATACGGATCAATGATTTGGGGATTACTACCTACCAAAGAACCCATTTCATGGGAAGGTCATTTAGCAGGTTTTCTTGCAGGAATTTTAGTGGCTATATTTTACAGAAAGGAAGGACCAAAACGCAAAAAATACCAATGGGAAATTGATGAGGAACTTGAAGAAAAACACAAGGAGGAACAGGATATTGAAATAAATTACATCCTTAAAAAGGATTAATCTTTTGGTGGCTTAATTATACCCCAATTAGAAGCAAACCATGTTCTTTCATGGAAATAATAAAACATTAATTTCGCAACTCTATCAAGAGCAACTAACCAACCTACTGAACTTTTGTCAATAGGTTCAAACCCAAAATAGGGTGGTAAATATGACAATACAAAAAATGTTGTTGTCATAGCTAATAAGTTCCAGCTAATCGCCTTAAGGAAATGTCTTCTTCTTCTGATTGTAACTTTACTCATTTTTTTACTTTTCGGATTACAAATGTACTAAAATATCTGCTTAAAAATACATGCTTGTATTTGAGGGAAAAGATGTATTTTCGCCACTCATGAAAAAAATTAGAAATTTCTGCATTATTGCACACATTGACCATGGTAAATCTACTTTGGCCGATCGACTTTTGGAGTTTACCGGAGCTGTTACTGAAAGAGAAGCTGAAGCACAATTACTCGATAGTATGGACCTTGAAAAAGAAAGAGGAATTACCATTAAAAGTCATGCAATACAGATGGAATACACCTACAAAGGAGAAGAGTATATTCTGAATTTAATTGACACTCCTGGACATGTTGATTTTTCTTATGAAGTTTCTCGTTCCATTGCTGCTTGTGAAGGCGCTTTATTAATTGTTGATGCTGCACAAGGAATACAAGCACAAACTATTTCCAATCTTTACTTGGCTTTAGAGCATGATTTGGAGATTATTCCAGTTCTAAATAAAATTGATTTACCTTCAGCTGAACCAGAAGTAGTTAAAGATCAAATTATTGATTTGATTGATTGTAATGATGAAGATATTATTCCGGCAAGTGCTAAAACTGGTGTAGGAATTGAAGAAATATTAGCTGCAATTGTGGAAAGAGTTCCTCAACCAAAAGGAGATCCTGAAGCTCCATTACAAGCCATGATTTTTGATTCTGTTTACAATACTTTTAGAGGAATTGAAGCTTACTTTAAAATCATAAATGGAGAAATAAAAAAAGGGCAGAAAGTGAAATTTATGGCAACCGACATGGAATATCATGCTGATGAAATTGGCGCCTTAAGATTGAAACAGTTTCCTAAAAAAACCATGCAAGCAGGGGAAGTTGGTTATATTATCTCAGGGATTAAAGACGCGAGAGAAGTAAAAGTAGGAGATACAATTACAACTGCCGAAAATCCTGCAACAGAAGCTATTAAAGGATTTGAAGAAGTAAAGCCTATGGTATTTGCAGGAATATATCCAGTAGATACTGAGGACTTTGAAGAACTAAGATCTTCAATGGAAAAATTGCAATTAAATGATGCTTCTTTAACTTATGCTCCTGAATCATCTGCAGCACTAGGTTTTGGTTTTAGGTGTGGCTTTTTAGGAATGCTACACATGGAAATTGTTCAGGAAAGATTAGAGCGTGAGTTCAATATGACAGTAATTACTACTGTCCCCAATGTGTCCTATTTTGCCTACACAAGAGCAGGTAAAAAACTAGAAATTCATAATCCTTCTGACTATCCTGACCCAAGTATTTTGGAAAGTGTAGAAGAGCCTTTTATCCGAGCACAAATTATTACAAAAGCTGATTTTATTGGTTCAGTGATGACACTTTGCATTGCAAAAAGAGGGGAGTTAACCAACCAAGTTTATTTAACTACCGATAGAGTTGAACTTACTTTTGAGATGCCATTGGGTGAAATTGTATTTGACTTTTACGATAAATTAAAATCAGTATCTAAAGGGTATGCTTCATTTGACTATTATCCAATTGAGTACAGAACTTCCGTATTAGCAAAGCTTGACATCCTTTTAAATGGCGATCCTGTTGATGCACTTTCAGCTTTAGTGCACAAAACAAACTCTTATACTTTAGGGAAAAAACTATGTGCTAAACTTAAAGAATTAATTCCAAGACAGCAATTTGATATTGCAATACAATCAGCAATTGGTTCTAAAATTATATCAAGAGAAACAGTAAAAGCACTTAGGAAAGATGTAACCGCAAAATGTTATGGTGGGGATATTTCAAGAAAAAGAAAACTATTAGAAAAACAGAAGAAAGGAAAGAAAAGAATGCGTCAAGTAGGGAATGTTGAAATTCCACAAAATGCTTTTATGGCTGTATTAAAACTAGATGATTAAACAATAAATTATGGGAAGAGCATTTGAGTTCAGGAAAGCTAGAAAGATGAAAAGATGGTCAAAAATGGCCAAAACTTTTACAAGAATCGGAAAGGATATTGTAATGGCTGTAAAAGATGGAGGACCTGACCCTGACACAAACTCAAGACTAAGACAAATAATGCAAAATGCCAAGGCAGCCAATATGCCAAAGGACAATGTTTTGCGTGCTATTAAAAAAGCAAGTGATAAGGATACTGCTAACTATGAGGAAATGTCATTGGAAGGATATGCTGTTCATGGGATTGCTGTTTTTGTAG
>Ga0206679_10003160_pt1 | contig 12787 bp, 11 predicted proteins | sample M110012015metaG_FD_155464 | JGI IMG/M metagenome (GOLD analysis project Ga0206679, IMG submission 155464) | Ammonia-oxidizing marine archaeal communities from Monterey Bay, California, United States - M1 100m 12015 | ecosystem: Environmental > Aquatic > Marine > Intertidal zone | place: USA... | reverse complement strand
AAATAAGATGGTAAACGGAAATACTGATGAAGAAAAACAAAAAGTTGTTCCTACAATTGACAAACATTACCATTGCGAAACTATTGAGAATTATGAATAAAAATATATTTTACATACTTGCATTATCTTTACTATCAATAAATATATCTGCCCAAAAAACTACTTTGTTTATGGGTGGAATAGCACATCTTGGAAACGGAGAAAAAATTGGAAACTCAATAATTGTTGTAAAAGATGGTAAGTTTGATTTGGTAGCAGATGCTAGCCGAATAAGGATTGACCCAACAGCTTTTGATACCATTATCCGTATTTACGGTAAACATATTTACCCTTCATTTATATCTCCAAATACAACACTTGGTATTACGGAAATTGATGCGGTAAAAGCCTCTGAAGATTATAGTGAAGTTGGTAGGTTTAATCCGAATGTAAGATCGTTAATTGCATTTAATACCGACTCAAAAGTTCTGAAAACGGTTAGAAGTAATGGAGTACTAATTACACAAGCAACTCCGAGAGGAGGAGTTATCTCCGGATCTTCTTCTGTAATGTATTTAGATGGTTGGAATTGGGAAGACGCTCAGATAAAAACTGATGATGGTATACATTTAAATTGGCCTTCTTCTTTTCATACTTCAGGTTGGTGGGCAGAGCCTGGTAGCACATCAGAAAATAAAAATTATAATAACTCTGTAAATGAAATTAAAAACTATTTTGAAATAGCTAAATCTTATTTTGAAAGTTCTGTAGAAATGGATATAGAATTAGAGTCTACAAAAGGTTTATTTGACGGAAGCAAAAACTTATATGTACATGCAGATTACGCTAAAGATATTCAAGAATCTGTGAGAATGTTTAAAGATTTCGGAATACAAAATGTGGTAATAGTTGGAGGAAAAGGATCTCTTGGTGCTTTAAGAATATTAAAAGAAGAAAATATCCCAATTATATTAGAAAGAATTCATTCTTTACCTAGAAATGAAGACTCTCCTATCGACCAGTTTTATGTATTGCCAAAACAACTAGAAGAAGAGGGAATCTTGTTCTGTTTGGCTTATAACGGAGATATGGAAGCTATGGGAAGTAGAAACCTATCATTTACTGCTGGTACTTCTGTTGCATACGGTTTGGAAATGGAAAAAGCTATTTCTACTATTACACTAAATACTGCCAAAATACTTGGTATTAATGAAAATATTGGAAGTATAGAAAGGGGGAAAGAAGCTACCTTTTTTATTAGTTCTGGGGACGCATTAGATATGAGAACAAGTAATGTAGAACAAGCTTTTATTAAAGGAAATCCTGTAGATTTAAACAACCACCAAAAAGAGCTTTTTAATAAATATAAGGGAAGGTAGTTTTTAGAAAATGATACTATCATTTAATACTATCAAACAAATAATGGATTTTCTAACATTGAGCGAGAAATGGGTTATACTTCACATTCGTTCAGTATGACAATATTATACTCCCCTCTTGGGAAGGAATAAGGGGTGGATATAATTAAAACTTCAAAATACTTTCTTCAAGAGTAATATTAAATAAACATATATGTTGTATTTTATTTTATTATTTAAACATATATGTATACTTTTGCATAATATTTTAAACATATACGATTATGAAAAACTCGAAAAATAAATTATTATTAGATCAAACTCAAGAGGAACTTCTTATGTTTACTCCGTTAAAAAGTATAATACATCCGAAAGAAGGATGGGTAAAAACTATTCGACAATCTATAAAAATGTCGTTACGTCAACTTGGTGATAGATTACAAATGACTCCACAAGGCGTAATGAATTTAGAAAAAAGAGAAAAAGAAGGATCAATAACTATCAATTCGTTAAAAGAAGTTGGAAGAGCGTTGGAAATGGATTTGGTATATGGATTTATCTCAAAGCACGATTCCCTAGAGGAAATGATTGAGGTAAGAGCTCAAGAAATTGCTATTGAAATTGTAAGCCGAACACATCAGAATATGAAATTAGGAAATCAGGGGGAAACGGATAAACAAATCAAAAAATCAATAGAGAGGAAAACCTATGAAATATCATCCAAAATGCCTTCTTATTTATGGGGATAAGGGGTAGGTTAAATTATAACTCCCAAGTAAGTTTATTCCCAAAACCTAAAATGTTGTGTGTCATTTTAGCAAAGTTAAGTTTCATTTCCCAAAGGTGGGGTTCCATTAATCTGGCGTAGGGGTAGGCCTTTAAATATTGTTTATATCCTCTTTCTAAATCATCCCCTTTAAGTTCAATTATTTCGCCTAAAAGTTGTACTCCTTGTATTTTCCCAACTGCTTTTGTTTCTAAAGATATTCCGGCAGCTACTTTGGGGTTTAATGTAAAATCTTTTGCGTGTTTGGTTGTAGTGTCAGAAGAAAAAATTAAGGAAGTTCTTCCCTCATCAAAAACATAAAAGGCATTACAGCAATAAGGTATGTTATCCTTGCTAGTTGCCAAAGTAAGTAAATGGTGATCGTTTATAAAATCAACAATTTTTTTGTCCACTAATATCCTATATTTTTTCTTACTCTTTGTAAAACCTCTCTTGCAATAACTCTAGCTTTTTCTGCCCCCTTTGCAAGATCCTCATCTAAGATGTTTTTATTTTCCATTAGGTAATTAAACTTTTCTCTTTCTGTTTTGTATTTATCACAAATTAGTTCAAAAAGTTCTTGTTTTGCATGTCCATAACCAAAATTACCTGCTTCATATTTCCCTTTCAACTCAAGAGATTGATCCTCAGTAGCTAGTAATTTATACAATTTAAAAACATTACAATTCTCAGCATCCTTAGGTTCTTCCAATGGAGTAGAATCGGTTTGTATTCCCATTATTTGTTTTCTGAGTTTTTTATCCGTCAGAAAAATATCAATAAAATTATTATATGATTTACTCATTTTTTGTCCGTCTGTGCCTGGGATAATCATTACTCTTTCGTCAACTTTAGTTTCAGGGATCAACAAAGAATTAGGATAAACATGGTTAAACCTGGAGGCAATATCTCTTGTAATTTCCAAATGTTGCATCTGATCTTTCCCAACCGGAACAATTTCAGCATCATACAATAAAATATCTGCTGCCATAAGTACCGGATATGTAAATAATCCAGTATTTACTTCAGAAATTCTATCTTGCTTATCTTTAAATGAATGTGCTAATTGCAATCTGCTATAAGGAGCAAAGCAGTTTAAATACCATGTAAGCTCTGTTACTTCCGTCACATCCGATTGTCTGTAAAATAGGTTTTTATCTGTATCAAAACCAAATGCTATCCAAGCAGCTGCAGTTGCATAAGTGTTTTCTTTTAAAATTTCTGCATCTCTGATTGTGGTAAACGAATGTAAATCTGCTATAAAAAACAAACTCTCGTTTCTTTCATCTTTCGAAAGTTCAATTGCCGGAACAATAGCTCCGAGCAGATTTCCTAGATGTGGAGTCCCTGTGCTTTGTATTCCTGTAAGTATTCTTGCCATTTATTAAAAAAATTGATGCTGTAAAAATATGATTTTTATCTTTGCGCTCATGAAATGGATGGGATATCTTTTTAGCTCTGTTTGGAGATTGTGGTTTTTAATTGCATTCTTTTTGGTTTTCTTGCTTTTTACGCCAGTTTTATTTTTATTTACTGCTATCATAAAAAATAATAAAATTGTAAATTATCTTACGCGTTATTGGTCAGCTTTATTTTTATTGATTTCAGGTATTTTTTGGAAAGTAGAGTTTGAAGAAAAACTAGACCCTAAAAAAAGATATATATTTTGTCCTAATCATTCCTCTACTTTAGATATTCCTTTGATTACCGCAGCAATGCCAGTTCCATTATTATTTATGGGGAAAAAAGAACTTGCTTCAATTCCTCTTTTCGGATATTTTTACAGAAAAAATTCCATAATTGTTGACAGAAGTAAAATAAGAGATAGTTATGCTGCATTTATAAAAGCAGGTGAAAAACTAGATAACGAACTTAATGTTTGCATCTTTCCTGAAGGAGGAATTCCTCCATCAAAAATATTTCTTAAAAAATTTAAAAATGGCCCGTTTAAGTTAGCTTCCGAAAAAGACATATATATTGTTCCGGTTACATTAGCGGATAATAAATCTCATTTCCCTCAGGAATATTACAAAGGATACCCTGGACTTGTCAGAGTAAAAGTACATAAAGCAATAAAAGCAAATCCGGAAGATGAAAAAGCTATAGAAAATTTGAATATTACAGTTTACAATACTATCTTTGAACAACTAAAAAACTATGGAAGTAAATAATAAACTTATACAAGACATTGCCAAATTAAGTAAGTTAAAATTTGACTCATCTGCAGAGGAAAAAATGATAGAGGATATGGGCAAAATGCTTTCGTTTGTAGATAAACTAAATGAAATTGACACTGAAGGTGTGGAACCTCTAATTTACATGAGTGAGGAAGTAAATGTTTTAAGAGAAGATGAAACTAATTCTGAGGTTTCTCAGAAAGACGCCTTAAAAAATGCGCCTCAAAAGGATTCTGATTATTTTAAAGTCCCGACAGTTTTAAAAAAATAAATTACCTCAAACTTTTCTCGAACCAAGAATACGCTCTCTCTTTATTTAAGGAAGAAAAATCCTTATGTATATGAGTAAATTCGTTTGTATCCGAATTATATTTATAATCTGTAGCCCACTTTTGATGATTATTTGCTACTTCTTCAATAGCATTTACAATAAATAACACTTCTTCATCCGTCATTGTCGGGTGTAAAGACATTCTGACCCAACCAGGTTTAAAGGTAAGGTTTCCTTCGTTAATCTGAGACGCAATTTCATGAGAGGAATTAATATCTACATCTAATAAGTAATGACCATAAGTCCCCGCACAAGAACATCCTCCTCTAGTTTGTATCCCATACCTGTCATTTAATAATTGTACGACTAAGTTATAATGACAATCATCAATATAAAAAGAATATACATTTAATCTGTCTGATATATTATCTGCAAGAACATTCACATTTTTAATATTTAATAACCTATCCCAAAGTAAATTATGAAGTTCGTGTTCCCTTTTTATGATATTTTCTACTCCCATTTCATTTTTTAAATTCATGCAAAGAGCCGTCTTTATACTTTGTAAAAAGGCGGGAGTACCTCCATCTTCTCTTGTTTCAATATCTTCTACATATTTATGTTCTCCCCAAGGATTTGTCCAATCTACAGTACCTCCTCCAGGGTTATCTGGGATGTTGTTTGTATACAATTCTTTATTAAAAATAAGTATTCCGGTAGATCCTGGTCCCCCTAAAAATTTATGTGGAGAGAAATAAATTGCATCTAAATACTGAGTTGCTTTTTCTGGATGCATATTTATATCAATATAGGGTGCAGAACAAGCAAAATCTACAAAACAAAATCCATTATATTTATGTGTAATTTCTGCTATTTCATGATAAGGAGTAAAAACTCCTGTTACATTTGAACAAGAAGTAACAGCTGTTATTATAGTTTCTCTATATTTATATTCAGAAATTAACTTTTCAAAACTAACTAAATCTACTTGTCCTTCTTTATTATGTGGAATAAGATGAACCTCAGCAATGGTTTCGATCCATGTAGTTTGATTTGAATGATGCTCCATATGAGTTACAAAAACTATTGGTCTGTTTCCAAACTTAATTTGATCTTGATATTTTTCATGAATTTTTAACCCTAAAATTCTCTGAAATTTATTTACAAGCATTGTCATCCCAGCTCCTGCTGAAATAATTACATCATCATTATTTGCTCCAACAGAATCTTTTATCACATCCATTGCTTTATGCAAGGCAATATTCATAGTAGCACCTGTAGTATTTGTTTCTGTATGTGTATTTGCTACAAAAGGGAAAATTTCTTTTTTTAATAACTCTTCAATCGGAGAATATAACCTTCCACTTGCAGTCCAATCTGCATAAATTATCTTTTTTTTACCAAAAGGCCCTTCAAAATACTGATCTCTACCAATAGTATTTTCTCTAAATTCCTGAAAATATTTTTCTAAACTCATAACGGAAATAAAATATGAGCAAATCTACACTTTATTATTTATTTTATCACATATTACTAAAATGTAAAACTTATATTTGCGAAAACAATTACTAAATGAGTTCAAAAAGATTTACTGTTACTTCTGCCCTTCCTTATGCAAATGGTCCTTTACATATCGGACATATCGCAGGAGCATACTTACCTGCTGATATTTTTGTGAGATATCAAAAATTGATTGGTAATGATGTAGTTTTTATTTGCGGAAGTGACGAGCATGGAGCTGCAATTACTTTAAGAGCAAAAAAAGATGGAGTCAGTCCACAAGAAATTGTAGATAAATATCACTCGTTAAATAAAAAATCATTTGAAGAGTTTGGTATTGACTTTAGTATTTATCACCGAACTTCATCCGAGTTACATCATGAAACTGCAAAAGAGTTTTTTACTGATTTACACAATAACAATCAGTTTACGAAAAAAACTACCCAGCAATTTTTTGATAAAGAGAATAATCAGTTTTTAGCTGATAGATACATAACGGGCGATTGTCCTAAATGTAACGCAAGCGGAGCATATGGAGATCAGTGTGAAAAATGTGGGAGTACTTTAAGTCCGGATGAATTGATAAATCCAAAATCTACACTTAGCGGAGATACTCCAATAAAAAAAGAAACCTCTCATTGGTACTTACCAATGCAAAATCATGAAAGATGGTTAAAACAATGGATTGAAGAAGGAATATTAGATAAAAAAAATCATCATAATCCGAAACAATGGAAAAGTCAAGTTCTAGGTCAATGTAGATCTTGGATTGATGGAGGATTACAAGAACGAGCAATGACAAGAGATTTGGATTGGGGGGTGAAAGTTCCTATTAAAGAGGAAGAAGGTAAAGTTCTTTATGTTTGGATGGACGCTCCTATTGGTTATATTTCTGCAACAAAACAATGGGCTTCCGAAAATAATGAAAATTGGGAAGATTATTGGAAAAATGATAATTCTGAATTAGTTCATTTTATAGGGAAAGACAATATTGTATTTCATTGTATAATATTTCCTATTATTTTAAAAGCAAATACTAATTATAATTTACCTACAAATGTTCCTGCTAATGAATTTCTAAACCTTGAAGGCAAAAAACTTTCAACTTCTAGAAACTGGGCTATTTGGCTACACGAATATTTGGAAGATTTTAAAGGACAAGAGGACTCTCTCAGATACGCGCTTTGCGCAACAGCTCCTGAAAATAAAGATACTGATTTTACTTGGAAAGATTTTCAAGCAAGAAACAACAATGAACTTGTTGCTATTTTTGGTAATTTCATTAACAGAGTTGTAGTTTTAACCAATAAATATTGGGACGGAATTATTCCTGAAATGGGGGAATTACAAGATTATGATGAAAAAGTTTTAGAAGAATTAAAAAACACTCCTAATAAAATTGGTTTAAATATTGAAAAATATCGTTTCCGAGAAGCATTACAAGATTTAATGGGACTAGCAAGATTAGGAAATAAATATCTAGCAGATACAGAACCTTGGAAACTGAAGAAAACAGATGAAAAAAGAACAGAAACTATCATGTTTGTAGCACTTCAGATAGCGGCTTCTCTTTCAATTCTATCCAAACCATTTTTGCCGTTTTCTTCTGATAAGTTACAAAGAATGCTTAATCTTAAAAATTTAAGTTGGGAAAACACTTCTAACTTAAATTTAAAGGGAGGAGATAAGATAGAAAAAGCTAGCCTTCTATTTTCTAAAATTGAGGACGAAACAATTCAACTTCAAATTGATAAACTTAAATCATAAATTTTTGTAAATTGTGGCAAAAATTAATGCCATGAAAAAAATAATATTTCTTTTATCTTTTATCCTAATCTCTCATCTTTCATTTTCTCAATGTAATGGAAGATATGATACTGAAATTTTCAGTAGTGTTACAAAAACAACAGTAAATTATTCTGATATATACTCTGATAATGAACATGAAATGGATATCTATACTCCAGATAGTGACACAGAAACAAATCGACCTGTAATACTCTTTATGCATGGGGGATCTTTTACTGGAGGATCAAAAGAACTAATAGATTGTGTGGATTTTTGTGAAAGTTTTGCAAAAAGAGGATACGTTACTGCTTCTGTAAATTATCGACTCGCTAGCAATCCTATTAATTTTATGCTAGACCAAGAATTACAATATAGAACAGTATTTAAATCTATTGCGGATATAAAATCAGCTATTCGATATTTCAGAAAAGATTATAATAACGGGAATACTTATAATATTGATGATAACACTATCTTTATTGGAGGGACTTCTGCTGGTGGAGTAATTGCAGTAAATCTTGCATATGTAGATAATATTTCTGACCTCCCAACTTCACCAATAGACGTGCAATCCATAGCAAACAGTTTAGGGGGACTAGAAGGAGATGCTGGTAACGATGGATATAGTTCGCAAGTTAGCGGAGTAATCAGTTTTGCAGGAGGAATAAATGATGTAAATTGGATTGATAATTTAGATGAACCACTTGTAAGTATTCAAGGTGACTTAGACGAAACTGTAAATTATAATTGTGGCCCCGGATTAAACCTACCATCAGTTTTGACTCTCTGTGGTTCTGGAGAGATGCATCCACAAGCAGATGCTGTAGGATTACTTAATGATGTTTTAGTTTATCCTGGAGAGGCTCACACTTGGTTTGTTGCTGGAAATTCAAGCTCTAAATTTACTCAAGCGGTAGAATTTACAAAAGATTTTTTATACCCATTATTACCATGTAACTCAACAACTAATATATCTGTAATTAACTCAACAGAAAAAAAATTATTGAAAATTGTTGATATTCTTGGTAGAGAAGTTGAACAAACAACAAATCAAACTCTTTTCTATATTTATACAAACGGAGAAGTAGAAAAAAGAATAAGTATAAATTAGTATGCACAAACAAAATCTGGGAAGAAAAGGAGAAGAATTAGCTACAACTTTTCTGATAGAAAAAGGATTTGAAATTTTACACAAAAACTGGAGATAGAAAAAAGCAGAAATAGATATTATTGGTGTACATCAGGAATTTCTTGTATTTGTTGAAGTAAAAACAAGAAGTTCTGACTATTTTGGAAAACCAGAGGAATCTGTTACATCAGAAAAGGAAGAATTATATAAAACTGCATCTGAATATTTTATAGAAAAATATGAATTAGAAAATGAAATACGATTTGATGTTATTTCAATAATTGTGTCAAATAATAAAAACACTATTGAACATTTTGTAAGTGCCTTTTAATCTATCTTTGCATTAAATAATTTCAAATGAAAAATAACAGATTTAACAAATCAAACAAAAATAAGTCTTCTGAAGGAAAGAAATACGGAAGAAATAAATTTTTCTCATCAGATTCAAATTCAAAACCAAAAAAGAAAAGAATTGATGATGGATCAATGAGGTTAAATCAGTTTTTAGCACATGCAGGAATTTGTAGCAGAAGAGAGGCTGATCAATTAATTGAAGCTGGTGTTGTCCAAGTAAACGGGAAAGCTGTAACTCAAATGGGATACAGAGTTATGGAAACAGATATTGTGAAATTTAATGGACGAACTCTAAAAACAGATAAAAAAAGATATTTACTTTTAAATAAATCCAGGAATTATTCTTGCAGATTAGATGATTACGGGAAAAAAGATTCTGTTTTTGAACTTATAAAAGGATCTTGTAAGGAAAAAGTTTTGCCCGTAAACAAATTAACTAAAACACAAAGCGGGTTAATTCTTTTTACAAATGATGAAAAACTTTCAGCTAAACTTTCTCATCCTAAACAAGAAATAAAAAAGATCTATCATGTTAGTTTAAGTAAACCATTAAAGTCAATTGATTTTAAGAAAATAAAAGATGGTATTATTATTGACGGAGAAAAAATAAAAGTAAATTCCATTTCATATGTTTTAGACAAAGAAAAAACAGAAATTGGGATTGAACTAAAATCAAACAAAAGAAATCTATCTACAAAGATATTTGAAAGTTTAGATTATCATGTAATCAGATTAGATTTAGTGTTTTTCGGAGGGCTTACAAAGAAAGATATCCCAAGAAAGAAGAGTAGATTTTTATCTGAAGAAGAAATAAATATTCTGAAAAGACTATAATTTTATATAAAATTAAATAAATTTTCGTTATTAATTCTGATTAATGTAATTTTAGCTGTTAAATGAAGTCCTTTAAAAAAGTTTTAAAATATTTTTCTGTATTAATTTTAGTTCTAAGTCTATTCGGACTAGGTTTTACATTTTTATTTGCTGAAAAAATTGAAGGGATTGTTTTAAACAAGGTAAATTCAAAACTAAAAACTGGAATTTCTGTTGCAGATATAGAATTTTCTGTTTTTGCAAACTTTCCTTATGCTTCTGTAACTTTCTCAGATATTTTTATTCAGGATTCAAATTCTGACACATTACTCTTTTCCAAAAATTCTATTATCAAACTAAATGTTATTAGTTTAATTTCTGGAGATTATTCTGTAAAGAATATGGAAGTTCAGAAAGGAGAAATAAATGTTAAATATGATGAGAAAGGTATTCCGAATTTTAATATTTTAAAAGACACAAAAAAAACAGATTCTGACTTAAATTTAGATAGAATTTTGTTCACTGATTGTAAGTTAAGATATACAGATAAGTTAAATGATTATTTGATAAAATCGAATATAGAAAATGTTCTATTATCCTATTCTAACAATGAAGGGGATCATATTATAACTTTAGAAGGGGATCTTTTCATGAATAATTTAATAATTTCTGAGGATGATTATATTAATGAAAAAGATGTGTTTGCTTCATCCGAAATTACCATTTCAGAAAATAGTATAGATCTAAAATCATCAATACTAAATATTAATAATATAACATTTGACAATGTTCTTTTCAATAAAAATAATGAAAAATGGAAACTAACTAGCAAGACGGAAACTGAGTTAGATGAGATATTAACTACTATGCCTGAAAAGTTCAAATATATGTTTAAAGAACATGAAATAAAAGGAAAGATAAAAGCGGATATTTTAATTGAAAATGATGGATTATCAGAATACCCTTTTTGTAATGTAGATTTTAAGTTAACTGAATCTTTTTATAAAAGTAATTCTCAAGATTTCAAACTTTCTAAAATATCATCTGAAGGAAATTTTAATAATGGGGGAAATAGAAATTTTAAAAGTTCAGAATTTCGTTTTTCTAACTTTAACTCTATAAAAAATAATGGATCTTTAAAAGGTGATTTTATATTTTCCAATTTGGATAATTATTACCTGAATGCAGATATATATTCGTCTTGGGAGTTGTCCGAATTAAATAACTTTATTGATGACTCTCCTTTTCATAACATCAAAGGTTCAGTTAAAGGCCAGATTAATTATAAAGGTAACTTCAGTTTTAATGAATTAATGAAGGAATACATTAGAAAATCAGAGCATACAGCAAACCTATATTTTAAAAATGTCTTCTTTAATTATAAAAAGTCAGATCTAAACTTTTCATCAAAAAAGATGAATTGGGAAATAAAAGATCATAAGGTGAAAATTGATGATGTTATAAATATCAGTGATTCGGAAATGGATTTTGATGGAGAGATAATTAACTTAATTTTATACATACTTGACCAAAAAGAAGAGATTTCCGTGAAAGGAAGTATGAAAAGTAAGAAAATCAATTTTAAGGAATTATTTAAAATAACGGAATTAAATGATGATACTGAGAAAGGAGAATTTATAAGTGTTTTACCAAATTGGATTAACTGTGAATTAGATTTGAATATAGATCATCTTATTTATTCTGATTTTTCTGCTTCCTCCATTAGTGGTGAAGTAATTTACGACAATAAAAAACTGAAATTATTTTCTGAAAAACTGAAAATGGATGCTTTGGATGGAAAAATCAATGTAAGTTTTGATTATTTCGAAAATAAACTTCATGATTTAATATTAAAATCAAATTGGGAATTTACTAAAATTGATATTGCAAAAGGGTTTAGTAGTTTTAATAATTTCGAGCAAACATTTATAACAAATAAAAACATAAAAGGAATTGGTTCTGCTACAATGTATTTGCAATCTATGTGGGATAAAAATTATAAATTTTATTCTCCATCATTAAATATGAATTCAACTTTAAAGATAGAGAATGGTGAATTAATTGATTTTGAACCAATGTACGAACTTTCAGATTATGTTAGTTTGGAAGAACTAAAAAATGTAAAATTTGCTACATTAGAAAATAAAATCAGGATAGAAAATGAAAAAATAATTATTCCAAAGATGGATATTAACTCATCTGCAATGAGTGTGTTTATATCCGGGACCCATAGTTTTGATAATATTATGGACTATAAAGTAAGATTATTATTGTCAGATGTTTTGAGTAAAAAATCAAAAAATAAAAGTAATATTGATAAGGAAAATTATAGCATAAATAAAAGTGGAAAAACCACTATTCAATTACACATGGAAGGACATGTTGATGACCCTAAAGTATCGTTAGATAAAATAAAAATTAAACAAGATATTTTTAAAGAAATAAAAAAAGAAACGAAAGAGGTAAAAGAAATTATTGAAGAAAACATTTTAAATAGAACGAAAAAAGATAGTTCTGAAGAGGACGAAAAGGAAAAAGAGGAAACTGGTATTGAATTAGAGTGGGAAGATGAAGAATAAAAAACTATGAATTTTTATAAAAGAAAACAAAAGTGGAAATATATATTATTTGCTGTTGCAATAATAATATCAT
>Ga0206679_10003150_pt1 | contig 12813 bp, 10 predicted proteins | sample M110012015metaG_FD_155464 | JGI IMG/M metagenome (GOLD analysis project Ga0206679, IMG submission 155464) | Ammonia-oxidizing marine archaeal communities from Monterey Bay, California, United States - M1 100m 12015 | ecosystem: Environmental > Aquatic > Marine > Intertidal zone | place: USA... | reverse complement strand
GATACAATGCGTGGAGGGAAAATGTTGAATGTTTGGCGTATGGCCGAATTACACGCTAGACATGCTGCCGATAGAGTAAGAGAATTAGAACAAAGGGGAGCTGTTTTTGATAGAACAAAAGAAGGGCTTATCAACCAAAGAAATTTTGGAGGACATAGATATCCAAGACTTGCTCATGTTGGAGACAGAACGGGGCTAGAAATGATCCGAACTCTGCAGGATTATGGAATACACAAAGGGATTGATATTCATATGGAATGTACCGCTTTGGATATTTTGAAAGATGAAAATGGGAAAATTGCTGGTGTTGTTTGTATGTATAGAGATACCGGGGAATTTATCATCTTCAAAACAAAATCTTTAATTCTTGCAACTGGAGGGGGTGGGAAAGCTTGGGAAATTACTTCAAATAGTTGGGAGTATACAGGAGACGGATACGCTATGGCTTATGAGGCTGGGGCTGAATTAATGGATTTAGAATTCAATCAATTTCATCCAACCGGAATGGTTTGGCCACCATCAGTTAGGGGGATATTAGTAACTGAAGGAGTCAGAGGAGAGGGTGGAATTTTGAAAAATAGTGAAGGGACACGATTTATGTTTGACTATATCCCCGAGAAATTTAAAAACGAAACTGCCGATACTGAAGAAGAAGCTGCGAGATGGTTAGCGGGAGATAAAGATGCAAGAAGACCGCCAGAGTTACTTACAAGAGATGTAGTTGCAAGAGCTATTAATGCGGAGGTAAAAGCAGGAAGAGGATCCACACATGGAGGAGCTTATTTAGATATTGCGACTCAAAGAAAGGCAGCGGATATTAAAAAGAAATTACCTTCCATGTATCACCAATTTAAGGTGCTTGCTGAATTAGATATTACTAAAGAACCTATGGAAGTTGGGCCAACATGTCATTATTTTATGGGGGGAATTCGGGTAGAGGCAGACACTACTATGTCCAATGTTGAGGGGCTTTTTGCTTGTGGGGAATGTGCAGCAGGGATGCATGGTGCGAACCGATTGGGGGGGAATTCCTTATCTGACTTATTGGTATTTGGAAATTTAGCCGGAATGGGAGCTTCAAATTACGCCAAACAATTAGAGACTGTTCCAGAATTTAATATAGAGGATGCCAAAAAAATTATCCGAAACGCAACGAGTATCCTCAATAGAGAAAAAGGCGAAAACCCATATCTTTTACATGAGGACTTGCAAAAAAATATGCAAAACAATGTAGGCATTATCCGAACGGATACAGAATTGCAAAAAGGAATTCAAAACATTGAAAACTTAAAAGAAAAAAACAAAAATGTAAAGGCGAATGGCTCTTCTCAGTTTAATCCTGGATGGCATGAAGCGCTTGCCATGAGAAATTTATTGATTACTGCTGAGGCGGTGGCTAGGGCAGCACATATGAGGCAAGAAAGTAGAGGGGCTCATACTAGGGATGATTTCACTACAGAAAGTGAAGAGTGGTATCAATATAATATCATTACCAAAAAAGGGGAAGACGGGAATATGCAAGTGATTAAAGAAAAACGCGAAGAACCCAATGCGGAACTTTTTAGAATAGCCAATGCAAAATTGGAAGATTTGGAAGCGGAGGTTGCTGAAGAAAGAAAATCACAACTATAATTATGGGAAGTCGTAAATTCAAAATATACAGAGGAGACAATACAAAAGGGGAGTTGGTTGATTACAATTGTGATGTAACTGAAGGGATGGTGGTGCTAGATGTAATGCATCGAATTCAAGCAGATGATGCCAATGATATGGCTGTCAGATGGAATTGTAAAGCTGGCAAGTGCGGCTCTTGTAGTGTGGAAATTAATGGGAAGCCAAAATTGGCTTGCATGACAAGGATGAATGAATATCGCCCTGACGAGACGATTATGATTACTCCTTTAAAAGCATTTCCAATTATAAAAGATACAGTAACAGATGTAAGTTGGAATTACAAACAAAACCTTAAAATCAAGCCATTTTCCCCAGCTCAAAATAAAAACAATACAGAAAAAGGGTTGGTAATGCAACAAGTAGACGTGGAAAGAACACAGCATTTCAGAAAATGTATTGAATGCTATTTATGCCAGAATGTTTGCCATGTAATTAGAGATCAGGATGCAAAGGAAAAATTTGTTGGCCCACGATTTATGATTCGACTTGCTAGTTTGGAAATGCACCCTATGGATGATGCAGATAGAATTCCAGCAATAAAGGAAGATCATGGATCGGGGATGTGTAATATTACAAGATGTTGCACGGAAGTCTGTCCTGAAGATATTCAAATTACAGATGATGGGATTATCCCACTAAAAGAAAGAGTAGTGGATAGGTATTATGACCCTGTAATGATTTTGTTTAAAAAACTATTTAAGAAGTAAACAAAAAAAAGGAGGGCTCACCTGTCTAAGCCCTCCTGTCCGATCACGCTTCTTCGGGTTTCTTATCCAGCATAAGGAGTTCACTAGCTACCACTTCGGTAACATATCGCGTTTTCCCCTCATTATCATCATAAGTCCGATACATGAGTCGGCCTTCTATGGCTACCTCAGCTCCCTTTTTTAGATATTGACTCATAATCTCCCCAAGAGATCCCCATGCTACAACATCGTGCCATTGAGTCTTCTCTATTTTATCGCCTTCGCCGTTGCGATATGATTCATTTGTCGCCATCGAAAAGTTAACTTTTGATTTGCCATCATCGAAGTTGATGGTCTTAGGGTCTTGCCCTAGCCTGCCAATTAATTGGACTTTATTGCGTAATGCATTCATTATATATTGTTTTAACTAAACCAAACTTCAAGGTTTTTATCATGACTATTTCAGTTAGTTTGTATATGAAGGGGCATAGTTGATGGTTGTTTCGAAAAAAGGTAATTACATTCGCATTCAGGTATTAATTGCCCGATATGAACTCAAAAAACGTTCGCGTAAGATTTGCGCCTAGCCCTACCGGACCTCTACACATAGGAGGGGTGAGAACTGCACTTTACAATTACCTGTTTGCTCGTGCTCACGGGGGCACCTTTATTCTCCGGATAGAGGACACAGACCAAACCAGATTCGTTAACGGAGCTGAAGATTATGTCCGTGATGCATTAAAGTGGTGTGGGCTACATATAGACGAAGGAGTTGTCGCAGGAGGTGAGTTTGGTCCTTATCGTCAAAGTGAGCGAAATGATTACTATAGAGAGGCTGTAAAGCTTCTTCTCGTTTCAGGACATGCCTACATGGCCTTCGACACTCCTGAAGAGCTCGATCATATGAGAAAAAAGGCTGAGTCTGAAAAGAAGGTCTTCCAGTACGACGCATTATCAAGAGGTCATTGCAAGAACAGTCTATCGCTAACTCATGAGGATGTGGAGAAACTTATTGAGGCGGGGACGCCATATATAGTTCGCTTTAAAACTCCCGACGTCGCTGAAGATATCATCTTTAATGACGAAATAAGGGGTGAAATATCTATATCAAGTAGAGTTGTAGATGATAAGGTCCTTGTAAAAGCTGACGGGCTCCCAACATATCATTTGGCAAATATTGTAGATGATCACTATATGGAAATCAGTCATGTTATTAGAGGCGAGGAATGGTTACCTAGCGCTCCTCTACATATTATGCTGTATAGAGCTTTCGGTTGGGACCTACCTAAGTTTGCTCACCTTCCTCTTATCTTAAAACCAAAGGGAAATGGAAAACTTAGTAAACGCGATGGTGACGCTGGAGGGTTTCCGGTATTCCCTCTAGAATGGAAGGACCCTAAAAGCGGTAATGTTTCGAGTGGATATCGCGAACAGGGATATGATCCTAGAGCATTCCTAAATATGATTCTTATGCTTGGTTGGAATCCTGGTGACGAACGTGAGATTTTCTCAATCGAAGATGCTTCAAAGATTTTCTCCCTTGATAGAGTAGTTAAATCAGGCGCTCGTTTTAGTCCTGATAAAGCAAAGTGGTTTAATGAACAGTATCTCCGTCTTCAGTCTCCCGCAGAACTGTCTAATACCCTTGTAAACCTCGCTTCAGATAGGGGACTCGAAATCGATGGTAATGATGCTGAAGAAATCCTAAAGATGATGCTTGAGCGCATTTCCTTTATTCAAGAGATTTTCGAGTCAAAGTGGCTTTTCCACCCGCCTTCTTCAGAAGATTACGACACAAAAATGATTAGAAAAAAGTGGAAACCAGAAACTGCATCATATATGTTTGACCTAAAGACAATGCTTGAGACAGTATCCCCTTTTGAATCAGTAGAAATAGAGACGCGTTTTAAAAATCATCTTGAAGAAAAGGAGCTTGGATTTGGTCAGGTCTTATTGCCTTTTCGTCTTGCCCTGACAGGTTCAGGTGGGGGGCCTTCTATGTTCGACTTTGCTGAATACCTCGGGCTGCAACAAACTCTGGAACGTCTCGAAAACGGAGTAGCCGCAATAGAAAAATTAAAGCAACATGATTCCTAAAAAGATGGAATTTATTGAAATTAACGGTCTTCGTTTTCATTCATATCATGGATGCATGGCAGAGGAAACGAAGATTGGTGGAGAGTATCGGGTCGATGTGCGACTAGGGGTTGATATGAGCATCTGCGGCAAATCCGATAAGATTGTAGATACTATAGATTATTGTAATGTTCACCGCATCGTGGCAGAGGAGATGGCAAATCCATCAAAATTGATTGAACATGTTGGAAGGAGAATAATAGAGTCTCTTAAAAACCATCTGTCACTTGCAAATACAATCGAGATAAAGTTGACCAAATTCTCACCGCCCATAGACGGGGACTGCGAATCTGTAGCTGTTGTAATGCATAGCTAATATTAACTTTTGTTGCTCAGAGAGACATTTCTGGCACCGCCTCGGGTATTATTATCTCCCCATCTGTTGCGTTTACAATTTCTTCTACTGAAACTCCCGGCGCGCGCTCGACAAGGTGGAATGCGCCATCTTTAATATCTAAAACTGCTAAATTTGTGACGACACGTTTCACACATGCGACACCAGTAAGAGGAAGAGAGCATTTGGGCAGAAGTTTTGATGCTCCAGCTCGATTTGTGTGCATCATTGCTACGACGATGTTTTCTGCACTAGCCACAAGATCCATTGCTCCACCCATACCTTTTACCATTTTTCCTGGGATTTTCCAATTTGCAATATCTCCGTTAGCACTTACCTCCATCGCGCCTAAAACAGTAAGTTGAACATGTTGGCCTCGAATCATTGCAAATGAGGTTGCGCTATCAAAGAATACTGCTCCCGGAAGGGCTGTAATGGTTTGCTTCCCCGCATTGATAAGGTCTGCGTCCTCTGAGCCTTCCACGGGAAAGGGACCCATCCCTAGTATTCCATTCTCAGATTGGAATTCAACATCTATTCCTTCGGGAATATGATTTGCAACTAGAGTAGGAATTCCTATGCCCAGATTTACATACTGACCATCCTTTACTTCTTGTGCAATACGTCTTGCAATGCCGTTTTTATCAAGCATAGTGAATTATTTATTTGGGCTAACTGTTCGTTGCTCGATTCTCTTTTCGTAGGATTTCCCTTGAAAAATCCTTTGGACAAAAATCCCTGGCGTGTGTATTTCGTTTGGGTTTAAAGACCCTAGAGGGACGAGTTCTTCTACTTCTGCAACAGTGATTTTCCCTGCCATAGCCATCATCGGATTAAAGTTTCGAGCAGTGGCTTTATAAATTAAATTCCCTGCGGAATCCCCCTTCCACGCTTTAACAAAAGCATAATCAGCAGTTAAAGCAGATTCTAATATATGAGGCTTGCCATTAAATTCCCTAACCTCCTTCCCCTCTGCAACTTCGGTCCCGTAACCTGCGGGAGTATAAAAAGCCGGTATGCCAGCCCCTCCAGCTCTGCATCGCTCAGCGAGAGAACCTTGAGGAATCAGGTCAACCTCTAATTCTCCCGAAAGCATTTGACGTTCAAATTCATCATTCTCACCTACATACGAAGAGACCATTTTTCGAATCTGATTTCCTTTCAAAAGCTGTCCCAAGCCAAAATCATCTACTCCAGCATTGTTTGATATACAGGTGACATCCTTTACTCCTAGTCTTACTAATTCTTCTATGCAATTTTCCGGAATCCCACAAAGTCCAAATCCTCCGAGCATTAATGTCATGCTATCTCCTACCCCCTTACAGGCTTCTTCTACTCCGTTTATCACTTTTGAAATCGCCATTCTATTGCTATTCAGATGTTAGTTAAAAAGATCCGAATCATCGAACCCGTCAGAATCGAAGGTATGGCCTTTTAAGGAAGCTTGCTCCTTACAATTTAAAGTATCTGCCCCAAGTGCTTCAGGTCTTGTGAATTCTTCCTTTGAAAGAGCTATTCCTTCATCTGCATATGTGTCTTTCATAAAGAACCCATAAATAGGTAGGGCTGTGTTTGCTCCTTGGCCATAAGTCGTAGATGAGAACCTGATTGTTGGATCATGTGCTCCAACCCAAACCCCTGTAACAAGTTCCGGTGTTAAGCCCATAAACCATCCATCCGTATTATTCTGTGTCGTTCCGGTTTTTCCTGCCATGGGGACCTTTATTCCGTCGTAATCTCTTCGTTCAGAGTCGTAACGAAGACGAATTCCTGTTCCCTTTCGTTTTTGAAGCTCCTCATTCCATGCCCCATCCACAACACCTTGCATCATTCTGATTACTCTGTATGCTGTAAGCTCGTCTAAGCCCTGTCTAATCTCTGGGTTAGGTTCATAGATTGTATTACCATACCTGTCTTCAACTCTAACCACGAATGTTGGCTCAATATAAACCCCGCTATTTACTAGAGAAGCGTTCGCTGCAACCATCTCTTTAAGTTTAAGCTCTGCTACCCCAAGCGCAATAGAAGGGACATTTGGGATGTTACTTTCTATGCCTAGGGCATGCGCCAATTTTATTACCCTCTCGGTTCCCAAATCCTTTATTAGCTTAGCTGTTACTGTATTCATTGAATTTGCAAGAGCGTATTCTAATGTTACAATTTCACCATATTCTTCAGAAGAGTTTTGCGGACACCATCTAGGAGGGTCGTATCCTTCTGGAAGGTCAATGCATGTAACTTGATTTGGCAATTCATCGCATGAATTCATTCCCATTCTCAGAGCAGTAGCATATACAAATGGTTTAAACGTTGACCCCACTTGACGTCGACTCAAATCCACATTATCATATTGAAAATACCTGTAGTCTATTCCGCCTACCCACGCTTTGATTTGACCTGATGAGGGTTCAATAGATATAAGTCCCGCATGTAAAGTCGTTTTACGATGAATAATACTATCCATTGGGGTTAGTATCGTATCAATAGGGCCTGCATGGCTGAAAACTTTCATTTTCACAGGTTTATGCATTGATTTCTTGAACACTTCTGAGCTGAGCCCCATCCATGTATGAGCACAACCTCCTTTCTCTGGCAGACATTTATAACCTTCATCACCATTCTCTAGAGTGTGGTCTCTGATATAAAATGCAGGCCTATTGCATCCAGGACAAAGCTTGCCGTGAGCTTTTTTATATCTGTCTGAATCTCTAATTGCAATATCTAAGATTGCCTTCTTTGCCAAAGGTTCTATGTCTTCAAAAAACGGATACACCTCCTTCTTCCTATTTTCAAGATCTCTCTCAAAAGCAGCTTGTAACTCTTCTCCAAGATGCCTACTTACAGCATTCTCGGCATATTTCTGCATACGACTATCGATAGTTGTGTGTACCTGAAGTCCATCTCTATATATATTATATGGGGAGCCATCAGCCTGGCTTATTACATAACTGTCATCGGAGTTTTTTTCGGAGAAAACTCTTTTTAAGTCCGCTCGCAGCCTCTCTCGAAAATATGGAGCAGCACCTTCATCATGACTTACCTTCTGATAACTTAAAGTTATAGGCAATGTCTTGAGAGAATCGGATTCAGACTCATCGAGATAGTCATATTTCTCCATTTGGTTTATAACAACATTCCTACGGGTAGTAACTAGCTCTACCCTGCGAAGAGGGTTAAAAAGAGCGCTATTCTTCAGCATGCCCACAAGCATTGCGCACTCTTCAACATTCAAATCCACAACCTCCTTATTAAAATAAATGTTCGCGGCACTTCGAATACCTACAGCCTGGTTTAAGAAATCATAACGATTCAAGTACATCGTCATAATCTCACCCTTTGTGTAGTGCTTCTCTAAGCGTGCTGCAATAATCCACTCTTTAGGTTTTTGAAGGAAAGCTCTTTCGAGAAAACTCGTTGACTCATACTGCTCAGTAAAAAGTAATTTAGCCAATTGTTGAGTTATTGTAGAACCTCCTCCTCGCTTCCCTAAAAATGCTATTGCACGCCCTAATCCATAAAAATCTATACCGTCATGACTGTAGTATCTTACATCTTCTGTTGAGATTAATGCTTCAATAAGTTCGCTGGGTAGGTCCTCGTGTCTAGCATCAGATCTATTTTCATTGTAATAACTTCCAAGGACCTTGCCGTCCATGGTGTAAATCTTTGTTGCTAGGTCAGTCCTAGGGTTTGCAAGAGTTTCGGTATTTGGGAGATCCCCCATTAAAGCAATAATTACTAATGTCCCTATGCCTAAAAGTGGACTTAATCCCACTAGAAAAAACAAAACTTTCCAAAGTGTAGTGCGTGGTTTTGATTGCTTAGTCATATGTATGCAAGATGCACAAAACAGAGGTAAACATTTCACAATTTCACATCCTTTGTCAGCATCGAAACGTGGAAAGCTATCTTTGCCGCCATGATTGCATTAATTAAGGGACTACAACTACTCCTAAGCCTCTCTATCCTAGTCGTTCTACACGAGCTAGGTCACTATCTAGCAGCTCGTTATTTCAAGACTCGCGTAGAAAAGTTTTATCTATTTATGAATCCTGGTTTCTCGCTATTTAAAAAGCAAATAGGCGAAACCGAATGGGGTATCGGTTGGCTTCCTTTAGGAGGATACGTGAAAATAAGTGGTATGATCGACGAGAGTATGGATAAAGAGCAGATGAAAAAACCTGCTCAACCGTGGGAATTTCGTTCTAAACCAGCTTGGCAACGCTTAATAATAATGCTCGGCGGAATTATAATGAATTTAATCGTTGGGTTCGTTATTTACAGTATGGTGCTCCTTGTTTGGGGCGAGACCGTGCTTCCTAATAAGTATTCTGTGAACGTTGACCCTAGACTCGAGACTTACGGGTTCCAAAGCGGAGACCATATCATTTCATTTAACGATATAAATCTAGAAACTTTCCAAGATCTTCGACGTACAGCCTTTTTTGAGACAGTTACTGAAGCGACTGTTGTAAGAAATGGTAATGAAGTAGATCTTTCGTTTGACACCGAGTTAGGCCAAATCCTTGTCAATCAAGGAATCCGACGTCCATTTTCTCTTCAGGTTCCTTCATTAGTTGATAGCGTTATTCCAGATTCAAGAGCGTCTAATGCGGGACTACTGCCTGGAGATATTATTACTGGAGTGGATGAAGTACAAACGGGAAAGCAGCTGTTGACAATTAACGCTTTAGAAAGCCGACCAAACTCACCTATTCTGCTACATATAGACCGTGAAGGCCAGATCCTTACTCTTCCTGCAATGACTGACACGGCAGGACATATTGGATTCGTCTTTGCAAACCCCGCTTCCTTCACTGATCGTTTCGTGCAAGAAGAAATCAAGTACTCTTTTGGAGAAGCCATAGTGAGTGGGTTCTTCCTCGCTGGGTCGACTCTACAGGATTATGCACTTTCTATGCGCTTTCTCGCTTCAAAAGCTGGAGCTTCACAAGTCGGTTCTTTAATCACATTCGGAAGCATCTTCGATGGAAAATGGGACTGGTTGATCTTCTGGCGGAACACCGCTTTCTTGTCTCTGATTTTAGCCTTTATGAACCTTCTACCTATTCCAGCTCTCGACGGTGGACACGTAGTATTCTTGCTCTATGAAATGGTTGTAGGAAAACCTGCTCCAGAGAAAATTATGGAGGGAGCGCAGGTGGTAGGCATCGTACTCTTACTTGGACTTATGGTCTTTGCATTAGGTAATGATTTCTGGCGACTCTTTACAGGAGGCTTTAATTAAACAATTCAAAATTTCGATAGATAAAGTTCTATCTTGGGGGCTATGCTCAACTCTGTATTTGAACTTTTCTCTCTAGAGGATATAGGCGCTTTTTCGTTAGTTATTGGCGGCAGCATCATTATTATCCTGTCTTATTTTGCTAACCTTCTAGCAAATAGGACAAACATCCCATCTGTATTAGTGCTTATTGGGATGGGAATTCTTATTCGCCAGGGTCTATATGCAATGGGGATGGACGAAATTCCATATGAGTCTCTTGCATTAGAATTGCTAGGTACTATAGGACTTATTTTCATCCTACTAGAAGCGGCTCTAGATTTAGAATTATCAAAGAAAAAACTTCCGCTAATTCTCAAAAGCGCCTCTCTTGCCCTTTTTACACTAGCAGCAAGCAGCCTAAGTATTGCCGCCTTGTTGTGCTATTCCCTTGGCTTAGAATGGCTCACCGCTGTAGTCTACGCCATACCTCTTTCTATTATGAGTAGCGCGATTATTATCCCTTCTGTAGGTGGCCTCTCGTTAGAAAGAAAGGAGTTTATGGTCTACGAAAGCACCTTTTCAGATATCTGGGGAATTATGGCCTTTTATCTCGTTTTAGGAAATCAGGACGCCGCGGGGGCAGGTGCTGTTCTTAAATCAATTGGAATCAATCTAGGAGCATCTCTGATAATTTCTATTGCTGTTAGCTATCTCTTGGTATACATCCTACAAAAAATAACTAGTTCTGTAAAGCTATTCCTTTCTATTGCTGTGCTAATATTGATTTACTCAATACAAAAAATGTTGCACTTAAGTCCTTTAATCCTAATTCTTATTTTCGGACTTATGCTGAATAATCACAAGATTTTCTTCGCAAATATTTTAAAGAATAAAGAGGGGAAGAGTTGGCTCGGAGGACTTCTCGATGACGAAAAAATGGCTGGTTTGCGTCATGACTTTCACATTCTCACATTAGAGAGTGCTTTTGTAATACGAACCTTTTTCTTCGTCCTTTTTGGTGCAACAGTCGTTCTGGCTACACTAACAAACATTGAAGTTTTGTTCTACGGACTTGCTATCTCAGTTATTCTCTATGTTCTGCGTTTTGTTTTTCTGCGGCTCTTCAGACCTGAAGACCCCATGTCTTTACTATATCTAGCGCCACGAGGGCTCATCACGATTCTTCTGTTTTTCCAAATTGGATCTAACTATCCTGAACTTGTTGACACATCGTTCAATGGAGGAATTTTACTTGTCGTAATTCTTGTAACATGTCTTGTGATGACTGCCTCATTAATTCAAAAAGGAGCCGGTATCGAAGCCATTGAAGTGCACAAAGGGCAGCCACTTCTTTTCGAGGCTAAACCCGAGAATAGCAATCTCCCGGAAGACGTTCCACCATCTGAAGAGTCTCCAAAATAAAGAGCCTCGTCCTTATCGTTTTAATGTCTATTTTCAGTCGAGTACTTAATTCAAAAGCAGAAATAGTTCTAACACTCACTTCTTTGTAGACAGATATACATGGGGCTGGAATAAGAGACAGTGCTGACTCCAGATTTGCTTTTGCGACCTTTTTTGCGACATTACTTTCAAGTTTAGTTCTTTTCATAACTGGTACGTCTTTATATAGTTTTTTCATCCATTGCGACATCGTTTTAATTGCAAATCCTTTGTTTTCAGATATGACTAGCCTGTTTCCATCCCATCGTTTCATATATGCATTAGGCGGTTGAAATGCATAAGTTGCTCTTCCATATTCTAAAGCGAGTTTAAGAGAAATCATAGACCCTCCTGATTCTGGACTTTCAGCCAATACTGTCCCTGAGCAAAGTCCCACTAATATTCTATTCCTTGCTGCAAACATCCATTTCAGAACTTTAGTCCCAGGAGGATGTTCTGAAATCCATGCCCCCCCTTTCTCTATTATTTCCTGTGCCAAACGGATATTGCTTTTTGGGTGAACCCTTTCTAATCCGTGAGCAAGGACGGCAACTGACTTAAGCCCATATAATACAGCAGCTTTATGAGCGGCGGTATCTATCCCTAGTGCCATCCCGCTTACTAATGGAAATCCATTCTTTGCCAATTGATCTACGGCCATTTCTGCAAATCTCTTTCCCTCTTCGCTACATTTCCTTGTACCCACAACTGCGATAGCCTTATCAATCTCTTGAGGGATTTGCCCTTTCACGTAAATCACTCCCGGTGCATCACAAATATTCCGAAGATTATACGGATACTCCCTGCAGTGGTATGAAATAACCCTTGCGCCTAATGCTGTTACTTGTCTATTTATCTCTTCGGCCTTCTGTGATAATTCGGCCCTAATACTGCGAGGGAATGATTCAAAAGCTCTGAGTGGAGATCCGTGAATTTTCAAAAGATTCATGAGACCTTTTGGTCCTAAATTTTCAACCAATGTTAATGCTAGTAGAGTGTGTACATGAGGTTTCATGAGGTAAAACTCTGTCATTAAAGCACCTTTTATTCAAACAATTTCACAATCGTGGGATAAGAATTTATCAACGATTGTAAGAATTCCCCCTGAATGTATTTACTTCGGGAAATGCAAAAGAGATTTTTATTTATCTGTTTGGCCTTAATCGCAATAACAAAAGGGGTAAAAGCCCAAACAATTTCTGGCCTCATATCGAACACCGAAGGAGAGCCAATTATAGGATCATATATCACCGATGGAGAGAATACCGTAGCTAGCGGGTTTGACGGGAAGTACTCCTTGGAGCTCACGCCTGGAA
>Ga0206679_10003142_pt1 | contig 12829 bp, 10 predicted proteins | sample M110012015metaG_FD_155464 | JGI IMG/M metagenome (GOLD analysis project Ga0206679, IMG submission 155464) | Ammonia-oxidizing marine archaeal communities from Monterey Bay, California, United States - M1 100m 12015 | ecosystem: Environmental > Aquatic > Marine > Intertidal zone | place: USA... | reverse complement strand
TTTCGGCACCAGTCAGCGCAATACGTATTGGGGCTGTTGCCTCGAACGTGCCCCCAGTGCTGACCATCTCAAGCACGGCAAGGTCAGTACTTTGGCGTAACAGGGCGGCCCCTTCATAAACGGCGCGGTGGTCAGCTGCACCGCTGGTCGTCAGACCCTTGGCCAAAAATCCGGGTCGGCCGAGGTCTTGCACCGCGACGCCGGGCCCAATCTGCTGCACGATCAGGCCTGTCATTTCAGCACCTCTCGCAGGGCAGCGCCATTGCCATCCGCATTATGTGCCTCGATGCTGGCCAATTCTTGTAAGGTAATTGACGTGAACTGTACCTCGTCCCCGGGTGAAAGCGGAAAGGGGATGTCGCTGCGGGGGCGAAAGCACTGAAAGGCTGATTGCCCGACATGGCGCCACCCGGTTGGCGTGTCTTTGGTGAAAAGACAAATCTGGCGCACAGCGGCGACCAAGGCACCCGCAGGGATGTTCGGGCTAAGCCCGACCTGGCGCGGGATATTCCACGCTGTGCCCAGCGTGCCAAGATAGGGCTGGCCTGGTGCAAATCCCACCGTCAGGACACGCAGCCGGGTGGCGGTCAGTTCGGCTTCGGCTTCTTTGGTTGTTAAACCTGCGGCCTCTGCCGCCTCTGCCAATTGCGGTGCGCGACTTGTTCCAAAAACGGCGGGTATCGTCCACAGGGTCCGGCCAGCGGGCAAGGCAGCATTCGACCAATCACGCGATTGCAACACTTCGTTCAGGCGGGCGCGCAGCCGATCATAGCTGTATTCCGCAAGATCGGTGCGAAAAAAAGCAGACACCAATGTGCTGCTGCTTTCCATGACTTCCGGCCATTCCTGTTCGTCGACCGCCGTACGAAACGCAATCGCTGCGCGGTTGGCTGCGTCTGTCGCCTTGTCGCCAAAGGTGACCAAAACGCCATTCAAGCCAACAGATCGAATTTTTGGGCAATCAACGTGATTCTGTGACATGTTGCGACACTAGCGGTTCCGCAGATCGGTGCAATCGCCGGAGGTGTCATTTGAACTTTGCAACCAACCCTTTTCGAACGTAACGGCCTCGAAGCTTGCAAGCCGCTTGATCCGTTCCAGTTCGTTTTCGAACGCGATTTGGCGTGCTTTGCTTCAATGCACGCCGCGTTCTGGCCACAAGCTGCGCCCACTTGCGTCGAACACATCGGCCCCTGATCACGGATCATATCCGTCACGGGCTGACATTGCTGTTTAAACCCATCACGCTGCCAGTTGCGCCACCTGTTGCGCAACATTTCTGCATCGCGCTGACGGCGCAGATGCCAATATGGGTAGAAATCTATTGGCACGACGGCAGCATCATGTGTCCAGTGCTCGAAAAGTGCCCGATCTTTTTCATAAAGACGTTTCAGGGCATGCGAGCGATATTGCGGTCAGCGCGAGAACAACATCAGATCATGGGCCGCGCGACCGTATTGATGCTGTCGAGCTGCACAAAGCCCAGACATGTGATCATATCCAATAGTGCAGGCCCCGAGGCCAGTCCTTGCGGTGCTTCCAACAGGGCATGACGATCCAGAAAAACACGGCGCGCCGCGCGGTACGTCAGCGTTAAGGGTGTCACGTCCGCAAGTTGCGTTTCAGGGTATCCCCGTAAGAAATCTTGGGACTGAGGGTGATGTTCTGAGGCGCAGGATCAGCATCTGGTTTTGAACGGTCAAGAATGATCTGTGCCGCAGCGCGCCCAATCTCAAGTCGGCAAGCGTCAGTCGTAGTCAGCTGACGGGGCAGCCCTTGCAGCAATTCTACCCCGTTAAAGCCTGAAAGCCCAATTTGGCCAGGGACATCAACGCCCTCATCGAGCAGGTACAACAGGCCCCCCGCGCCGATCATATCGTTAGAATAATATAGAAAGTCGAGATCGGGATTTTCTTTAAGCATAGTGGCGGTCATCTCGCGGCCTTTGGCCAGAGCAGATCCACCCGAATAGAAATCACGCGCTTCAATCTCTACACCAGCCTTGGCAAGCCCTTCGGTCAGTCCTTCGAAGCGTTTGCGCGCGCGGTGGTCGCGTGGCATCGATGTCCCCATAAAGCCAATCCGTGAATATCCCTGTTTGAGGATGGCCTGTGCTATGTCGAGGCCCGCCTTGCGGTGCGAGATACCCACCATGCTGTCGATGGCTCTGCCGTCGGTATCCATGATTTCCACAACCGGAATGCCCGCATGGCGAAGCATGGCTTCCGCTGCATCAGAATGTTCAAGCCCAGCGATGATCACGCCAGACGGCCTCCAGGACAACATCTCGTAGAGAACTCGTTCTTCTTTGTCGCGCATGTAATCCGTAACGCCGAAAACCGGTTGAAAGGGCGTATCTTCGAGCACCTGATTGATCCCGGTAAGAACCTCAGGAAATACCATATTGCTCAAGGAAGGGATGATGACCGCGATCAGATTAACATGTTGCGAGGCAAGTGACCCGGCAATCTGATTGGGGACATAGCCAAGGGTCTTTGCGGCCGCGAGCACCTTTTTGCGGGTGGCAGCGGATACATCTCCACGATTGCGCAGAACCCTGCTCACCGTCATTTCAGAGACGCCACACGCTGCGGAAACATCACGCAAGGTCAGCGGGCGTTGGGCGCGATCAGTCAATGGCAGGCCTCATTTAAAAGAATGAACCAAGTTACGGATAATTTCGCACGAATTTCAAGCACTGCCAGTATAAATCGGGATTTGAACAAGGTGAAAAGTGGTGTTGTATTCAAAAAGAGCACCAACAAAGGACTTGAGCCGAGGCTGATCGAGCGGTCTGTTCCTGACGGGCGGCGCTGTACTTAAAAAATAAAGAGGACAAAACGTTTAGAAAGCGGCAGGCTTGGCAAACCATTTTTTGAATCGTAAGACGGCGGTATTGGCTCCGTGGCTCAACTGGATAGAGCAGCCCCCTCCTAAGGGGCAGGTTGCAGGTTCGAACCCTGCCGGAGTCGCCATTTCCCGAAAAATGCAAATTTATTGCTCATAGATAACCAGAGCCGGGCCGTTAACCGGTGTTGGGCCGCCAACTACGGACGGCCCAACAAAAAGTCAGAGGAGATGCCTGCCGCTGGTACACAGTAAATAGCCGCGTAAGTTTGACGACCTAACCCTGTTAACGACGTTTGAGTTCAATCAAAGCGATCCAGATCCATGACCTTGGCCCACGCCGCTACAAAATCTGTAACGAACTTACCGCTTGAATCGTTTTGAGCGTAAAGCTCCGACAAAGCGCGCAGTTGCGAATTCGACCCAAAGACCAAATCGACACGGGTGCCTGTGCGCTGAACAGCTCCGGTTGCGCGATCCTTTGCCTCGTAAAGGTTTCCGTCCTGCGCGTGTTGTGACCATTCCACGCTCATGTCCATAACAGATTTGAAAAAGTCATTGCTTAGCGTGCCGGGTAAGTCCGTCCAAACACCATGTTGGGAATCACCTGTGTTGGCGCCCAAAACGCGCAGCCCACCAACTAGCACTGTCATTTCAGGCGCTGAGAGGGTTAACAACTGGGCCCGATCAACAAGCAACTCCTCAGCTGACAGCGAAAAGTCTTGTTGCAGGTAGTTGCGGAAACCGTCTGCCTTTGGCTCCATCAAGTCAAAAGAGTCGACATCCGTCTGCTCCTGGCTGGAATCGCCACGGCCTGGGGTAAAGGGCACGGTCACGTCTACCCCACCCGCTTTCGCGGCAGCTTCAACGGCTGCATTGCCGCCCAGAACAATCAGATCGGCCATAGACACTTTGGTATCACCCTTGGCGTCGAACGTGGCCTTGACCCCCTCGAGACCGCTCAGAACAGCGGCGAGTTTCTTAGGCTCGTTGACGTCCCAGTTTTTTTGTGGGGCAAGGCGGATACGCGCACCATTGGCGCCGCCGCGCTTGTCTGATCCGCGGAATGTCGAGGCAGATCCCCACGCCACCGACACCAGATCAGCTGTGTTCAGGCCAGAGGCAAGGATCGCCGCCTTGAGGTCAGTCACATCTGCATCGCTTACAATCGGGTGATCCGCTGTTGGGATCGGATCTTGCCAAATTAGCTCTTCGCCGGGCACTTCGGACCCGCGATAGCAGTTGATCGGTCCCATGTCGCGGTGGGTCAGTTTGAACCAGGCGCGTGCAAATGCATCGGCAAACTTGTCAGGGTTGGCGTGGAAATCACGGCTGATCTTTTCGTAAGCAGGATCCATGCGCATCGCCATGTCTGCGGTCGTCATCATCAGCCTGACGTTGCCATTGCCGTCAACCTGCGGTGCATGATCATTGTTTGCCAGTCCCTTGGCTTGCCATTGGTTGGCGCCTGCGGGGCTTTTGGTCAGTTCCCAGTCGTAGCCAAACAGAACGTCAAAATAACTCATGTCCCATTTGATCGGTGTTGGGGTCCATGGCCCTTCGATGCCGCTTGTGATGGCATCCACACCCTTGCCGCTCTTGTGGCGCGACAACCAGCCAAAGCCCATGGCTTCCAGCGCACCGCCTTCGGGTTCGACGCCAACAAGATCAGCGTCGCCCGCACCATGGGCCTTGCCAAAGGTGTGCCCGCCAGCAACCAGCGCAACGGTTTCTTCGTCGTTCATTGCCATTCGGGCGAATGTTTCGCGGATGTCTCGACCAGAGGCCTGCGGATCAGGATTGCCATCTGGGCCTTCGGGGTTCACGTAAATCAAGCCCATCTGGACGGCAGCCAGCGGGTTCTCAAGATCGCGATCACCGGAATAACGGCTGTTGGGTTTATCACTGGTGGCCAGCCACTCTGTTTCCGCACCCCAATAGATATCTTCTTCAGGTTCCCAAACATCGACGCGACCACCGCCAAAGCCAAAGGTCTTGAAACCCATGTCTTCCAGCGCCACGTTGCCCGCCAGGATCATAAGGTCAGCCCATGAAATCTGATTGCCGTACTTCTCTTTGACCGGCCACAACAGGCGGCGCGCCTTGTCAAGGTTGCCGTTGTCAGGCCACGAGTTCAGAGGCGCGAAACGTTGTGTGCCAGACGAAGCCCCACCGCGGCCATCAGCTGTCCGATATGTACCGGCAGAGTGCCAGGCCATTCGAATGAAGAATGGGCCGTAATGGCCATAATCGGCAGGCCACCAATCCTGACTGTCAGTCATCAACGCAACAAGATCGGCCTTGAGCGCCTTCAGATCCAGCTTTTCGAACGCGTTACCATAATTGAAATCCGCGCCCATCGGGTCGGACTTGGCAGTATTCTGATGCAGGATCTTTAGATTAAGCTGATTTGGCCACCAATCACGCACTGATTGTACGCCAAAAGTGGTGTGTTTGGTTGTGCCGTGAATGACCGGGCATTTGCCGCCGTTTTCGATGTCGTTGCCGTCCATGGGTCTCTCCGATCGCTGATGTATCAAATGCTTCTGATCATCATTTAGACCGCAGCTTTGAATCATTCCAGACTTGCATCAAAAATTATCTGCTTTGGTCCTAAGGCCAGCTTTGCCCAACCAGCGTAACTATTGATTCGATGGCATGCCTTCTCGTACCGGCAAGGACCTAAATAAACTCAATAATTGGCATGCGTTGAATGCAACTGGCTGCATATACGCCCGTCAGTTTTTTTCACGCTTTGCCACTCCATGGCCGGCTTCGGGCACATCCAGTGTTGCCCATGTCTCGTCGTGTGACGCCTTGGGTGGCATGGTACATGTCCTGTGATGTATGCTTACTTTTGCAATGAAATTGGCCGAAATCGGCGCGGTCACGAACAGGAAGGCCATGATCAGAAATTCCTGAATGGACCACCCTTCTCCCAATATTGAAGAATGTATCATCGACCCTAGCAAAAAGGCACCTACACCTAAGGTACCAACTTTTGTGGGCGCATGCAGCCGTGTCATGGGATCATTGAATTTCAGCAGCCCTATCGCGGCCACCAGAGCGAAAAATGCACCAACCAGCAAGCAGACAGCAACAGCAATCACGGCAAAGCTTTCAATGGTCATTCGATGATATCCCCCCGCAAGACAAAGCGCGCATAAGCAACGGTTGACACGAAACCCAGCATGGCAATGATCAGGGCCGCTTCGAAATATATGCGCACGCCTTGCGCGATCCCCAGAAGCACAACCAGAGCAATGGCATTCACCACCATGGTGTCCAGCGCAAGAATGCGGTCACCAGTGCTGGGGCCAATGACCAGTCGGATCATCGACATGATTTGTGCAAGCGAAACGACCAGGAAAGAAATGATCAGCGCCGTATTCATCAGGTCAGTCGCAAAGCTCATAGAAAGATCTCCATCAAGCGGCGCTCGTAGCGGGTCTTGATTTCGTCGCGGATGGCATCCGGGTCCGGTGCATCCAGCGCGTGCACCAATAGGCTGTGCCCATCTTCCGAGAGGTCAGCCGATACTGTGCCCGGGGTCAATGTGATTGTCCCGGCCAGAACTGTAATCGCCTCTGGTTGGCGCAAATCAAGTGGGATCACCACCCAAGCTGGCTGTAGTTTTGAGTTAGGCCGGGTCAGCACGATCCATGCTACCTGAATGTTGGCAACGACGATGTCCCACATAACCAGAACAGCATATGAAAGCATACGAAGTGGTCGAATGCCTTTGGGGCGGTCCGGCCACCAAACAGATGTCATTTGCGGAATGATCACGCCTAGGATCAGCCCAAACACGACCATACCGGCCGACACATGATTTTGCAGCAAGACCCACACGGCGGCTAAAAGCAGTGTTAACAACGGGTGTGGAAACAGCCAACGGAATGCTCGCGCCATCTCAGTATCCCTCTTTCGGTGTGCTGAGCTTGCCGGGAGTATTCAGCACGGTGCTGATATAAGGCTCGGGCGCAAAAAGCTGTGTAGATATGTCCAGCATGTAGCGATGCGCCTGCCCGGCAAAAACGGTGTAGACTACGAGAACGGCCACAAGACTGCCGACAGCCGCATAGGATAAAGCAGATGGTTTCTGTGTTGCTTGCGCGTCTAGTGGGTGTTGTATGCTTTGTGCCTGCCAGAACACGACACTGCCCGCACGGGCAAACCCAACGATGCTGATCAGGCTGGATACCAGAACAATCCCCCAGACCCATGCTGCATTTGGCGCCTCAAAGGCGGCATCTAAAACCAACAGCTTGCCGATGAAGCCCGACATGGGTGGCAAACCGGTCATCGCAATTGCTGCGACAAAAAATAGACCAGCCGTCATTGGTGCACTTGCCACCGGAGGTTGGGCAGTCAACTCAAGATTTGCGCGAGTGGAACGAACCAGATCAGAAATTAGAAACAAGGCTGCAGCAGCCAGCGTAGAATGCACAATGTAGTAGAGCGCAGCCGCGATACCCGCAGGCGTGAATAGCGAAATTGCGATCATGACCATGCCCATCGATCCGATCACCGAAAAGGCCACCAATCGGTTCAATTGTCGTGCGGCCAAAACGCCGATCATGCCAATGGCAAGTGAGGCAAGTGCGACTGGCAGCAACCACTGCCCGTGCAAACCAAGCGTCGCCACAAGTTCTGGCGGAAAGATGATCGTGTAAACGCGGATAATTGCATAGGCCCCAACCTTGGTCATGATCGCAAAAAGGGCGGCGACCGGGCCGGGCGCCTCGGCATAGCTGGAGGGCAGCCAGAAGTGCAGCGGGACCACCGCCGCCTTGATCGCAAAGACCAGCAGCAACAATACCGCTGCCACCCGAATCCCAACCGTTCCGCCCGCGTCAATCATCCGCACGCGCAACGCCAGATCGGCCATGTTCAGCGTTCCCGTCTCAGCATAGACTGAGCCGAGTGCGAATAAGAATAATGTCGAACCGATCAGGTTGAACAGCACATATTGCACCCCGGCGCGCAGCCGGATGTTCCCGCCTGCGTGGATCATCAAACCATAGGATGCGATCAGCAATACTTCGAAAAAAACGAACAGGTTGAACAGGTCGCCGGTCAAAAAGGCACCCATGATCCCCATTAACTGAAATTGATAGAGCGCATGAAAGTGTCGCCCTCGGACATCCCATTCGGACCCTATTGCAAAGAGCAACACCACCAGTGCTAAAACCGAGGTCAGCAAAACCATCAAAGTGGACAGCCGGTCGGCGACAACAACGATGCCGAACGGCGCGGCCCAGTCGCCCAACTGGTACAGTGTTATGGTGCCGTCGGATGCTTGCCAGGCCAAGCCTGCTGCTACCGTGATCAGACCCATGATGCCTGCGACGGAAAATACCCGCTGAATGCCAATGTGATAGCGCGCAGCCAGCAGGATGAAGGGGGCCAAAACGGCAGGCAAAACAATTGGCGCGAGGACCCAATGAGTCATTTTGGTTCCTCCGTTGCCGCGTCATCTTGCGTTATGATCTGATCATCAACATGGTCGTCATTGGACCCCAGATAGGCTCCAAGTGCGATCATGACGATGACGGCTGTCATGCCAAAGGAAATCACGATCGCCGTCAGAACAAGAGCCTGTGGCAACGGATCTGTATAGATGGACACACCGTCGCGCAGGATCGGCGGCGCACCAACCGTCAAACGACCCGAAGCAAAAAGGAATACGTTGACAGCGTAAGTCAGCAAAGAAATTCCCATGATGACCGGAAACGTACGCAAACGCAGAACCAGATAAATCCCGGCCGAAGTCAGCAAACCGATGGCAGAGGCCACAATGAATTCCATTTCACACGCCCTCCTTTGCGAGGTCCCCGGGCGATGGATCGTCACGAGACGGGTCTATATCCATTGGATGCTCGACCTCTGGGGTGTGCACGCGGCGCGCTAACCTTGAGAAGCTTTCAAGTGACAGCATCACAGCACCGACAACCGCCAGAAAAACACCCAAGTCAAACAAGGCGGCGGTTGCCAGTTCGAATTTTTCGAATGGAGGGATGCGGACATAAGTGAAATCTGACGTCAGGAACGGCTTGCCCACAAACCACGATCCGATCCCGGTCAGGCCCGCAATCAGGACCCCCGCGCCGATGATACCGTGATAGGGATAGCGCAATCGCGCCGACGTCCATGAAAAACCGCTGGCCATGTACTGCATCACCACGGCAATGGACACGATTAACCCGGCAATAAATCCTCCGCCAGGTTCGTTGTGGCCACGCAGGAAAATATAAAAGCCGACCATTAATGCAACGGGCATCAAAACGCGGGTCAGAACGACCATCATCATCGGGTGCATGTCACCTGCGCGCAGCTGATCCGGCAGGCGATTAAGCAGACGAGCACGCACCGGGCCGGATAAGAGCGCCTCGGTCAATGCATAGATCACCAGTGCCGCAATGCCGAGCACGATGATCTCACCGTAGGTGTCAAAGCCTCGGAAATCGACAAGGATCACATTAACCACATTTGTGCCGCCGCCGCCCTTGTATGAATTGGCAAGGTGGAATTCAGAGATCGGTACCCCAATCGCATCGCGCATCAAGAAATAGTAGGCGAGCCCCATAGTCGCCAACCCTCCGAGGATCGCAACGCCGGCATCGCGTGTACGCAACAATACTGAGCTTTCGACAGGTGTTCTGTTTGGTAGAAAATTGAGCGCCAGCAAAAGCAGAATGATTGTCACCACTTCAACCGTAATCTGTGTCATGGCCAGATCGGGGGCGCTGAACAGTATAAAACCGATAGAAACCATAAGCCCAACAATGCCAATTAAAATCAGCGATAACAGCCGGTTTCGATGTAGGAACACCAGACCGCAGGTCGCGGCAACCAGCATCAACCATCCGGCAATTAAAACGGGACTTGCGGGTTGCATGCTCCGACTAGCAGCTGCCACAGTTCCCGTGTTCCAAGCATAAAAACCCGATCCTACAATTGCGACCATGGCAATTGCCGCATATCGCGTGAACGCGCCATTATGCGTTGATTGAATAACGGTCCGCGCAATGTTTACTGCACCGGCTATAATAGCCTCGAATATGGTTTTGGCCTCGGGTCGCGGTGAAATATCCCACAGGCGCAACGCGGGGCGATAGGCTGACAACAGCGCCAAGCCACCAACCACCGCGATAAGCGACATGTAAAGGGCTGGCACCAAACCGTGCCAGATTTTGAGGTGGGCCTTGGGCATCAAAGCTGCATCGCCAATAACAGAGGCAGTAACAATGCGCACTATTGGCTCGGCAAGAAACGGTGCAATGCCAATCAATACGACAAGCACGACAAGGATCGCAGGCGGTAGCCAAAGACCGGAGCCCGGGTCATGCGGCTTGGCCGGGTAATCCTTGCGCTTTGGGCCCAGAAAGACATGCCCGATGAAACGAAACGAATAGGCCGCCGAAAATAGTGATCCGATCACAGCAAATGCTGGCACAAGCCAAGGGAAGCCAAAAAGTACGGTGTGTGTTGTCTCTTCAAGCATCATCTCTTTGGACAGGAACCCGTTCAGCAGCGGGATGCCGGCCATGGACAAAGCAGCAAGTGTTACGATGCAAAAGGTGATCGGCATCAGATGTCGTAAGCCGCCCAGTCTGCGGATATCTCTGGTATGTGTTTCGTGATCAATGATCCCGGCTGACATAAACAGCGCTGCTTTGAACGTTGCGTGATTGAGAATGTGAAACACTGCAGCCATCGCACCAAAGGCCGTTCCCGTCCCCAAAAGCATCGTGATCAGCCCAAGATGGCTGACAGTGGAAAACGCCAAAAGTGATTTGAGGTCATGCTTGAAAAGCGCAATCACCGCCCCCAGTACCATTGTGACAAGGCCAGCGGTCGTGACAATCGCAAACCATTCCGGCGTGCCCGATAGCACTGGCCACATCCGCGCCATGAGAAAGATACCGGCCTTCACCATTGTGGCTGAATGCAGGTAGGCCGAAACCGGTGTTGGGGCGGCCATGGCGTGTGGCAACCAGAAGTGAAACGGGAATTGCGCAGATTTGGTGAAACAGCCCAACAAGATGAGGATCAGCGCCGACAGATAAAGCGGTGACTCCTGAATGATGTCGCGGTTCTGCAGGATCACACTCAGGTCATAACTGCCTGCGATTTGCCCCAAAATGAGCATCCCCGCAATCATCGCAAGACCACCCATGCCGGTGACGGTCAAAGCCATCCGCGCGCCCTGCCTACCTTGGGGTAGATGTTTCCAATACCCGATAAGCAGGAACGACGAGAGCGACGTCAGTTCCCAAAAAACCAGTAAGAGCAATATGTTGTCGCTTAAGACAATCCCGACCATCGCCCCTTGGAATAGCAACAAATAGGTGAAAAACTCACCCATATTGTCTTCTCTAGCCAGGTAGAACCGCGCATATGCGATGATCAATAGACCGATGCCAAGAATAAGGAAGGCAAAGAAAAACCCAAGGCCGTCCAGCATGAGGGTAAAATTTAGCCCAAGCGATGGCACCCAATCAACCCGGGCCGTCACCAGATCTCCTGCGATCACAGCAGGCAGATTTGTCAGTAAGCCGATCATAGCAGCCAGCGACACGGTAAACGTCACCCCGGCGCAAGCCTGTCTTCCGGCTGAGTTCATCAAGCCCGGCAAGAGTGCGCCGAGGAACGGCAAGGCAACGATCAGAAAGAGTGACACGCGAACTCCTGTAGTTTTCTGTGCGTCCAAGTGTGAGCCGGTAAATTACTTAACTTTGATTGGAAAGACCACCAGAATAGCTTGCCTTTTTGACCTGCCCCCCACCCACTTAGGCTCCCTCGTTCATAATGAGAGTCTGCAGGTTCAATTTTCATATTACTCAGTTTGAGCTTGGGCAAGCGCGACCTGCGCGGAGCCTGCGAATTGTTCAAGCGCTCGGCGCGCCACTACGGGTGTCTTATTGCTCATTGATGAATGTGGGCTGACTTGGACCAGTCGCGCTTTTGTGCCGCCCCAAGTGCTCGTTTAAGTCACCTTACGTTCGAAGGCGACAGGGCTTTTCCAGCCCAGTGCTGAGTGTCGGCAGCGCAGATTATAGTAGCCGTTGATGTACTGAAAAATTGCGACTTCAGCTTCCCGCCGTGTTTTCCATGACCGCCGCCAGATCAGCTCTGCCTTGATGGTTTTGAAGAACGCCTCGACGGCGGCGTTCTGCGATTTCAGATTATCCCCCTGATCATCTCATCTGCTTCGCAGACCGTCTTTGAACTCGTATCAATTGCCTTTGCCGCTCATCAATACCCTGAAGCCATGCTGGCATAGGACCTTCTGATGATCATGAGAACAATATTGGCTGCCACGATCCGTGTGGTGGATGCAGCCCTTGGGCGGTGACCGGAATGCAATCGCCATCTTCAGCGCCGTAATTGCCAGATCGCGCTTCATGCAATTACTGACGGCCCAACCAACGACGCACCGGGAATGCAGGTCCAGCATGACAGCTAGGTACAACCATCCCTCACGCGTCCAAATGTAACTGTTGTCGCGCGCCCACTTATGGTTTGGCGCATCTGCGATAAAGTCCCGATCCAGCAGGTTCGGCGCTATGTTGAACTTATGGTCGCTGTCGATTGTCACCTTTTGTTTGCGGGTCCTGACCACGGTTATTCCGCTCTGACGCATCAGACGACCAACACGACGATGGCCAACATCCAAACCGATCTCCTTCAACTCTTCAGTCATCCTTGGCCGACGGTAGCTGCCAAGGCTGAGACGATACTGCTCCTTGATGTGCGCAAGCGTGATTAAGTCAGACCGCTGCCTTCGGCTGGCAGGACGGTTGCGGAATGCGCATAGCACGCGTGTGCTGACGCCAACGACATCACACAACCGATTGGCTGGGAAGCTGTATGTGTGTTCTTCGATAAACTTAAACCTCACGGCTTTTGGCTTGCGAAGAACACCGTGGCCTTCCTAAGAAACAGTCATCTCCTCCTCCGGAGGCAACTCTCGCAC
>Ga0206679_10003138_pt1 | contig 12843 bp, 10 predicted proteins | sample M110012015metaG_FD_155464 | JGI IMG/M metagenome (GOLD analysis project Ga0206679, IMG submission 155464) | Ammonia-oxidizing marine archaeal communities from Monterey Bay, California, United States - M1 100m 12015 | ecosystem: Environmental > Aquatic > Marine > Intertidal zone | place: USA... | reverse complement strand
TGTCATCGCGAGTGATCCACCCGATACGAGCGCACCCATAACGGTCACACATAAGCCATTGATATGGTAAATGGGCAGAACGCAAAGCCCCCGATCCGCCGGGGACAAATCGTGTGCAATCGCTGTGGTCCACCCCCCAGCCAAAAGGCTTGCGTGCGTGTGCACCACGCCTTTTGGCTGGCCAGTTGTACCCGACGTGTACATCAGCAAAGCATGTTGGGTCGCATCGAAACTTGGAATTTCAAGACGTAGCGACAGCATTTCCGGCGACACAATCGACAAACGCTGCGGCGCGATGGCGCCAATCGTATCCAGTTGGCCGTGATGGACAAAAGCATAACGGGCATCGCAGTGGTCAAGCGCATAACTGATTGCATCCGGGCCTGCCGCCAGATTGATCATAGTCGCCCGGAACCCGCCGTACAGCACCGCGTAAAGCGCTACGACACCCTCCCGCCCGTTCGGATGCACAATCGCAACACTTTCGCCGGGCTGAATATTCAGGCCGACCAGCCCCTGGGCCATTGTTCGCGCCTCATCGCGTAGAGCGCGCCAGCCAAGCACCTCATCCGTTTCGGGAAAGACTATAGCGACCCCATCGCCTTTAGCGCGCGCATCAAGCCAACCCCTGACGGTTCCTGCAGGTGGACCGCCCCGGTCAAAAATCACTGACCCGCCTCTTTCCAATAGGGGCCAAAGATATCTTCGACCGCCGGTTCATTTGCCGGGATTTCGCGCACGATTTTTGTCGTTTGCATGAAGTGCCGCCAATACACGTTGGTGTCGATCGAATTCCCGCCCCACGACCCGCAGCCCATGGACAAAGAGAACGGCATGCCATTGGTAAACGACCCGCCAGTCGCAAAGGTATGCGCCTGATTAACGATAATGCGACTGGTTGGAATAGCCTGCGCCAACACTAGCGGTCGGGCCTCATCACTGGTGTGGATGCCCACGGAATGTCCCAGCCCCTGATGCAACTGTATGTCCCGGGCTGTTTCGACAGCGGCTTCGAAATCCCTCGCCCGGTAGACCGACAGCACCCGGCTGAGCTTTTCGCCTGACAGGGGATGATCAGGCCCAATGCCGCTGGTCTCAACGGCCAGATACTCTGTGCCTGTCGGAACCTCGCCTGCGAGGCCAAGGGCCGCGATCATTGCATCTGCGTCGCGGGCAATGGCCTGAGGGTTCAAATGGCCTTTGACCCAAAGTTTGTCTGTTACACGGGCCTCATCCGAGATGAGCGCGCCGCCTGTCTTGGCCATTTCTTGCACAAATGCGTCATAGATTGCATCCACAACCACCACCGCGTTCTCTGAAGAACACGACGTTGCATTGTCAAAAGTCTTCGACGCGCGAATTTTTTCAGCCGCGTCGGCAAGATCAGCGGTTTCATCGACGATGACCGCGACATTGCCCGCACCAACCGCCAGGGCTGGCGTGCCTGACGTATAGGCACGCTTTACGTTGTTCTGGCTGCCCGTCACGACGATCAAGTCCGTCACTTCGAGCAGACGTTGGGTTTTCTCTTTGGAGCCCCTACCGGGAATCATCTGCACCAGATCGCGGTCGATGCCGACCTTGTCGAATTCATAGTGAATATAGCCCAAAAGCACCTCACAGGTGGCAACGCCCTTAGGCGAGGGCGACACGATAATGGAATTGCCACATTTCAGGGCGTTGATGATGTTATTTGCCGGTGTCGCCCCAGGATTAGTCGAGGGCACAACTGCGCCAATAACGCCTATGGGGCGCGCAATTTCAATGATGCCTGTGTCTGTATCGTCGGCGATAACACCATAGGTCCGGACATTGGAAATATCGCGCAACAGACCAAGCGTTTTGCGATGATTCTTGGTGATCTTGTCCGGCACATTGCCCAAGCCAGTTGTTTTGACGGCCAACTCTGCCAGGTGACGGTTGCGCGCGGGCTCCATGATGGCCCAGCCTGCGGCTAGGGCGGCGCGGTTGTATAGAGCTTGCGACCCGGCTGCCTCGTATCTTGCTTGAGCTGCGCGCGCGCGCGCCACAATAGCATCAACCTCGGCAGTTTGATCATGGGCAGTCATTGGTAATTTCCTTTGGTAGATTGGCAGAGCGCTGTTCAGCGCCCTGCCCTGGTTTGTTCAAAGACCTGCAAGCAGTTCTTTCAGCGTTTCTTCGCGTGCCGCCCACATGTCGAGCACTTGGTCGCGTGTCATGATATGCATGGGCGATCCACCCGCTTTCATCTTGCCCGCAACGCGCTTGTTTTCGAACATGGTCGGTACCGTCGCAGCCAGCTTGTCGATGATGCTCTGTGGTGTACCCTTTGGCACCATCACGCCACGGAAGTTCACCGATGCATTGTCGACCTCGTAGCCTTGCTCCATCAGTGTCGGCACGTCTGGCAAAAAGTCGTTTCGCGCAAGATCGAAAACGCCCAAGATCTTGACGTTTCCGGCCGAACGCGCGCGAAATGCGTCAGACAGGTTGTTCACGCCACCCATAACGTCACCCGCGATGACGGCTTTCATCGCAGCGGCCCCACCACCCTTGGTTGGGATATAGGCCATTTTCACACCTGCCGCTTTTTCAAGCTGCAAAGCGGCAATGTGGTGACCCACGAAAAGACCCGCACCCGAAAAGGTCAGCTTGCCAGGGTTTTCACGGGCAAAGTTCACCACATCGTCCATCGAGTTCATGCCGCTGTCGGCAGCCACGACAAACACAGCCGGATCGGCTCCCCAGTTGGCAATTGGTTCAAAGCTGTCGCGAGAATATTCAACGCCGCCCTTGATCGACTGTGCGATAAAATGCGGGATGTTATAGGCACCAAGCGTGTAGCCGTCTGCCTCAGCCTGTGTCGCCAGCCAGTTCCAGCCTACGCGGCCACCTGCCCCCGGCTTGTTGATGATTGCGATGGGCATACCCAACGCGTCCTCGTTTCCGGCAGTCATCGTGACGATGCGCGCCTGAAAGTCGGTTGCGCCCCCCGCCCCATAGCTGACCATCATCATCACTGGACGGTCAGGATAATTTGCGTGACCATCAGCAATCGCACAAGTCGTCATCGAGGCCAGAGCAATGGCCGCTCCTGCTAGTAGTTTTCTCATCTTGGTTCCTCCCTAGGATAAGTGGTTCTGCCGCTTGTTTGGGTCAGAACAAGACCTCTCGCGGTGTGTACACAGTCAAAAGTTGTGCAAAGAGGCCGTACATGACGATCATAAAGACCGCCGTGATTGCGATGCGTTTCCCCCATGTCTTGAAAGACCCGTGCGGTGCCGGATCGTAGAGGCTCAGCAATATGAAAAAGGCGAGCGTGGTGGCCGAATAGAACCCCAGCCCCTTGGCCGCCCAAAAGATATAGACCAGTGCAACGATCAAGCCGGGCAGCAAATTGATGAACTGTCGCGCCGAGATGCCCTGCCCCACCTTGGTCCAGCCCAGACAGGCCTTGGCAAAGGTCCAAAGTGCCAGCACGACAAAGATGCTGGAAATCAGGCGTGGGAACAGGAACGCTTCTGAGGGTTGTTGGGTATAGCTAATATACGCAACCCAGACGCCAACAATCGCAACGATTCCCGATCCGATGATGTGTTGCAGGCGGGGCAAGGACGGCGCGCTCATGCCAGTATCTCCTCTTTCGACGTATAACGACGTGCGCGCAATTCCATGTAGGCCGAGTACAAGACCGATGCGACGACGACCGTGATCAGGAACAGGTTCAAACCCCCGGTCATAAAGTACGGGCCCACGCCGTCTGTTGCCTTTGCAATCATGCTGCCCTGAATAAAGTTGGCTTCGGCAATGGGGCCAAGGATCAGACCCAGCACCAGCGGCGCTGCGGAAAACCCGAAACGTTCAAGGAAATACATCATCACTCCAAGGCTCGCCATGACATAGACATCACCCATGGATGACTGCACCGAGTAACTGCCAAAAACCGCAAGACCCAGCACCACAGCCGCCATCACGCTTTGCGGCACCTGCGCCACGCGCGCAGCCAAGCCAGCCACATAAAGGCCAAACAGGCACATCAGGATCTGGCCTATGAGCATAGAGTTAATAAAGGTCCAGGCCACATCAGGGTGGTTGTCAAACATGTCAGTGCACGAGAAAATGCCATGGATCAGCAAACCGCCCAGCAGAACTGCGGCGGTTGGTGAACCAGGAATCGACAACGTCAGAAGGGGCACGAGGCTGGGGCCGACCATTGCGTTGTTCGCGCTTTCGGCGGCGATCACACCTTCAGGATGGCCCGTGCCGAACTTGTCACGATCGGGGCTGAACTTCTTGGACTGATCATAAGCGACAAGCCCCGCTATTTGCCCACCCACGCCGGGGATCAGACCGATGACAGAACCGGAAACCGTGCCAATGCCCATGGCACGCTTGTTTCGAAACAGCTCCCGGATTGCGCCGCCGATGGGATGTTTTTGCACCTTAATCACTTCTGCACCGTCGTCGTGCCGCCCGCTGGCGAACATGGTGATGACCTGCGGTATCGCAAAAAGGCCAATCAGGGCTGCAATGATGTTGATGCCTCCGCCCAAACTGGGGTGAAAGATAAATCTCTGGGCCCCCATGATGTCATCAAATCCAATGGTGGCGAGCCATAGGCCAATGCAGCCTGACAGCAATCCCTTGATCACCGATCGGCCGTCCAGAGACCCGATGACAGTCACCCCTAGGATCGCCAACCAGAACAAGTGGCTCGGCCCGAATGCCAAGGCCCATTGTGCCAGCACCGGTGTCAGAAAGATCAACAGCAAAACGCCAAAGACGCCACCGACAGCCGAGGCCAGAAAACTGATCTGCAGCGCCTTAGCTCCCTCACCCTTTTGCGCCATTGCATGGCCATCGAGCGTGGTCGCGATGTTTGCAGGCGCTCCGGGGATCTTGAGCAAGATTGCCGATACAGCCCCCCCCGCCACTGTCGAAGTATAGGCCGCACCCAACAGGATCAGGCCCTGCGCCGCCTCAAGCTGGAACGTGAACGGGATCAACAACGCAACAGCCATTGTTGGCGACAAGCCCGGCGTTGCGCCCAGAATGAGCCCGCCGATTGTACCAATCATCAGCAAACCGAAATTGATCGGCATGAACACATCGCCCATGTAGAACAAGAATTCCATCAACGCTCCTTGGTCGCAAATCAGCTTGACCAATTACGCTAAGCAATGAAAATAGTTTTGCAAATGTTTTCATTTCTTGTGCGGATCTATAAGTTAAATGCCTGATAAAAATAATAAAAAAGCCGATATCTTTGCAGTAGCAAGGTCTGCAGCTGTGTCACCATCGACTGTGTCGCGATATTTTAATCACCCAGAACTGCTTAAATCGACCACCCGCAAAAGGATTGATAATGCCGTTCGTCGCACTGGTTACATTCGTAACCGTGCGGCCCAAACGATTCACGGAATTCGATCCGGAACCGTTGGTGTTCTGGTACCTACACTCGACCACGCGATCTTTGCCGAGGTGGTCCAAGCACTGTCCGACACGGTCGCGGCACAAGGCTTTACCATTCTGCTGTCATCACACGGCTATGACCTGCAGCGTGAATATGTCATCCTTCGCAAGTTCCTAGAACACCGTGTCGACGGAGTCGTACTGACCGGGCTGGAACATGACGAAGCGGTGTTTCAGCTGCTGGACAGCCAAGGCATCCCCTGCACGCTGATGTGGAATTACTCGAACAAATCTCGATTTCCATCGATTGGGGCTGATAACCAGATGGCCGCCAAGCTGATCACCGATCATGTGCTATCGCTGGGGCACAGGCGCGTGGCATGCATGTTGCCCCCAACCGATGGCAACGATCGCGCGCTGGCGCGCCGCGACATGATCCTTGCCACACTCCGTGCCGCAGGGATCACAGTGCCAGCCCACTGGTCGCTGCAAACCGTTTACAGCATTTCTGAATCTAAAAAAGATGCCATAGCGCTGTTTTCGCAACCAGACCTGCCTACGGCGCTGATCTGCGGCAACGACATTCTTGCTACCGGAGCGCTCTATGCCGCCAAGGCCGCAGGGTTGAACGTGCCCCAAGATATTTCCATCGTCGGGATAGGCGATTTCAAAGGCTCATCTGACATCGAACCAACTCTAACGACAGTGCGCATGCCTGCGCGCCGCATCGGACAAGAAACCGGCATGGCCCTCGTCCGCGCAATCGTAGAGCCCGCCGAGCATTCCAATGATAGTCTTCACTGTGCACCGGAATTGATCATTCGCCAATCAAGCATGCGCCCGCGACTGTAATCGACCATGATTGCAATGCAGCACCTCAGCAGGGATCAGGCGACGCTGTCGCCTAGTGCTTTCTTGATCCCAGCGAGGTCAAGCTTTGCACCTGCGGCGATCAACACGACCCCCGGCACGGCATCCTCGGGCGCGTCAGATACCGCCCAGCGCCGCCCCACGACTTGAATTGCCCGAAGCCCGTCTACTGTTGGGACAAACCCTTTTGCGCGCACAAGGTTAAAGCACGGATCAGCAAATGTTTGGGCGCAGGCGTCTGCATCTACTATTCCAGAGAAATACAACACCTCGCTTGCAAACGCTGCGATACTGTCGTGGGTGGCACCGCTAAAGCGCGCCGGATCCGGATCAAACCCTTGTAAAATAACCGAAGTCGGAACCTCTCCATGGGCGGTGCGCACAATTCCAGCCTGTGGTGCGTTAGTTTCCATCCAAGTTTCTAGATCCTGAAGCTGAGAAGCCGACACAAGATCAGCTTTGTTTAACAGAACAAGATCCGCGTCAGATAACTGACGCTCGATCGTATCGCCGATATAGTCGTTAGCGGCCTGCCTCCGAACGGTTTCAGCATCCGTCATAACCACGACACCATCAAGCTCGAACCCATCCATCAACGACACTGAGGCAGCAATCCCGCCCGGCAAGGCCACCCCGCTGGCTTCGATCAAAATATGATCCGGGCGCGGCTCCATTCGCAACATGTTCATCATCGCCTCGATCAAATCATTTCCGTAACTGCAACAGACGCAACCACCTGTGATCGAGATTAGAGTGTCGTCCTGTGCTTCGATCAGGTCCTCGTCAATCGGCAGTTGACCAAACTCGTTTACAAGAACCGCCAATTTGCGACCGTCGGCGTTACGCAGTAGATGATTGACCAACGTCGTCTTGCCAGAACCCAGATAGCCTCCAATCGCTGTAACAGGCAGCATCCGTTAAGCTCCCTGTGCTTCGAACACACGACCCGCTTGCACGGTCCCCCAAACGCGCACGTCTTTCAGGTCTGCACCGTCAATTTCGGTCGGGTCATCTTCCAACACCGCAAAATCCGCGTGTTTTCCAGCCTCGATCGAGCCGATTTCACCGTCCAGTTTCAGCGTATAGGCAGCACCAAGCGTGATGGCATAAAGCGCATCCTCGACCGAAATGCATTCAAAATCCCCCTGCACTCGGCCCGAAGCAGTGATGCGGTTCACCGCGCACCAGGCGGTAAATAGCGGGCCAAGCGGCGTGATCGGTGCGTCTGAGTGAATGCCCATCGGAATGTCATTTGCCAGAGCCGTGCGGCAAGCGTTCATGCGCTCGGCCCGTTCCGGACCCACAGTTAGACGGTAATGCTCGTCACCCCAGAAAAAATGGTGATTGGCAAAAAGATTCACGCACATGCCCAGCTTGGCCATTTGCTGGAACTGCGCAGCATCGGCCAGTTGGCAGTGCTGTAGGGTAAAGCGATGATCATGGGTGGGGCGTTGATCAAGCGCCGCCTCCAGCGTTTCGATGGCAAGTTGCGTAGCCTGATCTCCATTCGTGTGCGTATGTACCAGTAAATTATTTTCCAGCGCCAAATCATAGATCTCGCGCATCTGCTCAGGCGAAATATACCACAACCCGTTGGGCGCGCCATTGAAGTAACCCGGCGCACGCAGCCGCGCGGAAAACCCCTGTATTGAACCGTCTGCAACAACCTTGATCGCGCCCAGCCGCATTCGATCAGTGGACCTTGCGCGTAGCGAAATGGCGTGATCGATCAGATCCTTTGGTGGCAAGCCATGAAAGAAGCGCAGCGCCATTACGCGCGCAGGATAGCGCGGCTCACTAGTCACACGTAACATCATGTCTGCAACATCATCAGACATGCGTGCTGCAAGATCCGTGACCGTAGTCACCCCTGCCCGAACGCAAAGCTTGCCAAAGTCGCGCAGGCCACGTTCGTCACAGGCCAGCATGTCGCGGTCAAAGCCTACGTGTATACCAACCGGTGTCATGATTTCCGGCCCCTTCAATTCGCCTGTGGGCAATCCATCTTTCCCCAGTGGAACACCGGGGTGATTGACGCCCGGCTTGAGCAAGCCTGCCAGCTCCAGCGCCTTGGTATTGACGTTCAAGATATGACCCGAAGCATGCATGATCCCGATGGGTCGCGTCGTTGACACCTGATCCAGATCGGCGCGCGTCACTCGTCGGTTATCAAAATAGATCGGGTCAATCTGCCAGCCCGGCAGCGGTGCGTTCGGATCTTCAAGCGCCTGCTCTGCGTCTGTCAGCCGGTCTAGAACAGCATCGATATCCTTCAGGCCCGTCCATGTTTTGCCATTTGGGTCCACCCGGTCAAAGTAGCCACAATAGGTATACCGCCAAAGCGTGCCTTCCATCGTATGCGAATGGCCCTCGACCAGTCCCGGCATGAGAATCTTGTCGGCAAAATCTTTGTTCAGCTCGTGTTGTCCCCATAGGGAAAGTTCTTTCAGCGTGCCTGTGCCGATAATCATTCCGTCGCGTACCGCAACATGAGTCGCCTCAGGTCGTGCGGGGTTCATTGTGATGATCTTCTTAGCCTGAAAGATGGTAATCACGGGGGTGCCTCGTTCATGATCTTGTCCCTTATTCAGAAAGCTTAAAGCATTTTGACGCACCACAGAAACATAATTATTTATACAATATCCATATCACGCCGTTGCGCATACAAATTACAAGTTGGCGACATGCTCAGACGATTTTCTTGCATTAAAACTGCATTTGAGTCCCAATGAGGCATCACGTTGGCGGCCCAAGGCTCTGTCAGCATTTTTATTAATGACCAGAAAGAAGGAGACTGAACTCATGAAGCTTGCGTTTAAATCACTCTTTGCGGCCACCGCTGTGGCCGCGCTAATGGCGACCTCTGCCACAGCCGACGAGCCAAAAACCGGTGGTACATTGACGATGGCCATTCAACAAACACCGCGGCACCTAAACCCGGCTGTGCAATCTGGAACAGCCACTGGCGTGCCCGGCACACAGTTATTTGCATCGCTTCTACGCTATGACGAAGGCTGGGAGCCACAGCCGTATTTGGCGGAATCATGGGACGTGTCCGCCGACGGCTTAAGCGTGACCGTCAACTTGGTCAAAGACGCAGTTTTTCATGATGGCGTGCCGATCACATCCGACGACGTGGCGTTTTCAATCGACACTGTGAAAGCCAACCACCCGTTCAAATCAATGTTCGCCCCCGTGACCGAGGTTGCCACGCCAGATGCACACACTGCGGTGATCAAACTGTCAAAACCGCACCCAGCGTTGCTGCTGGCAATGTCATCACAATTGCTGGCAATCATCCCCAAACACATATACGGCGATGGCCAAGACCCCAAGACCCACCCCGCCAATTCGGAAAACGTCGTTGGATCAGGTCCATTCAAATTGGTGGAGTTCAAAAAGGGTGAACACGTCATCCTTGAGCGGAACGAAAACTACTTCATGGACGGCCTGCCCTATCTTGACAGGATCGTAATGCGGATCATGCCGGATGACAGCACGCGCGCCATAGCTCTGGAAAGCGGTGAACTGCAGATGTCGGGCTTTGAATCCAGTCCGCGGAACATTGTGCGCCTGAAAAAGAACGCAGACCTAAAAGTCTCTAATGCTGGATATGCCGCCATCGGCCCCGTCAACTGGCTGGCATTCAACACCAGAGCAGAGAAGCTTTCTGACCCGATGGTACGCAAAGCGATTGCCTATGCGGTAGATCGGGAATTCATCAACAAAGCACTGAATATGGGCACCGCCCCAACGGCTCTGACGGGTATCCACCCAGGCAGCCCGTTCTATGATGAAACCGTCGAAGCCTATGATGTCGACCTCGCTAAGGCAAACCAGATTCTGGACGCGGCTGGCTACGGCAAAGGGTCAGACGGTATGCGCTTTGGCCTCTCGATTGATTATGGTTGGCCTGCGATGAAGCCTTACGCCGAATACATGAAGCCCCAACTGAAAAAGATTGGGATCAACGTGACCGTTCGGTCCTCTGCAGATTTTCCGACATGGGCGAAGCGTATCTCGACCTGGGATTTCGATATGACGATGGACAACGTATTCAACTGGGGTGACCCAGTTATCGGCGTGCATCGGACCTATAGCTCGGACAACATCAAAGAGGGTGTAATCTGGTCAAACACTCAGCAGTATTCTAACGACCGTGTGGATGCGATCATGGAAGAAGCCGGAGCTACCAACGATCCGGCCAAGCGCACAGCGCTTTATGCCGAGTTGCAACAAATCCTTGCGGATGAACTGCCACTTTATCCGATCTTTGCGTCGCCCTATCACACAGTGTCGTCGATAAGTGCGGTGGGCAACGCCAGCGACAGTATCTGGGGCACATCGACGCCGCTGGATCGCGTTTACCTAAAGTAACATGAAAAAATGTCCGGGCCGCCAACTTTGGCCGGCCCGGATATCTCTGGCATCTGACGGAACGGACAGCGCGCATGAGCTTTGGGCAAATTTTAGCAAAACGTGTAGGCTATGGTTTGGTGCTTTTGATTGCTGTTGTAGTTCTTAACTTTACCCTCATCACAATTGCACCCGGTGACGTGGCCGATGCCATTGCAGGCGACATGGGCGGCGCAGATGCAAGTGTACTTGCCGAGATTCGCCAGCGCTATGGTTTAGATCAGCCGTTTATGTCGCAGCTATGGCGATACCTAAGCTCGGTTGCCGTGATGGATTTAGGCTATTCGTATTTCTACAATACCCCCGTCACAGAACTGATCCTGCAACGTCTACCGGCGACTTTACTTCTAATTTTCTCTTCTCAAATCCTCGCAATTTCTGTCGGAGTTCTTCTGGGCGTAATGGCAGCGCGGAAGCCCAACAGTTTGGTTAATCTGTGCGTCACGTTCCTGTCACTCTTCGGGTTCGCGGCCCCCGTGTTCTGGACCGGCATTCTGCTGATTATTCTCTTTGTCTCGGTCTACCCGGTGTTTCCAGTGGGCGGTATGATGAACGCCGCCCTGATCGATGCAAGCTTTTTTGAACAGTCAATAAACATCGCCTATCACCTCGTGCTGCCCATGGTTACGTTAGCTTCGATCTACCTCGCGCTTTATTCGCGGCTGACGCGGGCCTCGATGCAAGAAGTGCTTGGCAGCGATTATATCCGGACAGCGCGCGCCAAGGGCCTGCGCGAAAATAAAGTGTTCTACAAACATGCCCTCAAGAATTCGCTTGGCCCACTTGTCACAGTGGCTGGCTTGCAATTCTCGGCTGTGATGTCCGGCGCGGTGGTCGTTGAGGCGGTGTTCAACTGGCCAGGCCTTGGCACCCTCGCATTACAGGCCATTCTTGCGCGCGACACGCCAACGATCATGGGAATCCTCTTTTTCTCATCACTTGTAGTCATTGTTGTAAACATCATCACCGATCTGGTGCTTCGGATGATCGATCCGCGCATCCGCGCTGAATAAGGGGCCAATATGACCGACACAGCGCACACTACCGAACTGAAGGATGAAAATGTCGTTGCCACCAGCCCTTGGCGAGAGATGGCAACAATGTTTGTTCGCAATTACGCAGCTGTTGCGGGCTTGATTCTTTTGACACTCATCATTCTTTTTGCATTTGTCGGCCCCCTGATTCATCCCGTCGACCCGTTCGAAATGGTCTGGGCACCTTTCACTACTCCGATGCAAGATGGGTTCATACTGGGCACCGACTATCTTGGGCGTGATATCCTCGCCGCCATGATGGTGGGTGGGCAGGTCTCGATGGCCATTGGCCTGTCAGCGGCGCTGGTATCTGTGACCATCGGTGTCTCAGTTGGGGCCTTTGCAGGCTATTACGGTGGCCTTATTGAAGAACTGCTCATGCGCTTTACCGAATTCTTCCAAGTGCTGCCCACACTGTTATTTTCGATGGTCATAGTGGCACTTTTCGGGGCATCACTGCTGACGGTCACGCTGGCCATCGGGGTGGTCAGCTGGACAGCGGTTGCCCGGGTAACCCGATCAGAATTCCTGCGCATCCGCGAGATGGAATATGTCGCCGCCTCCCGCTCGGGAAGTGCGCGTGACCTGTACCTGATCTTCAATGTCATCCTGCCCAATGCGCTGCCACCAATCGTAGTACAGGCAAACCTGATGGTCGGCTCTGCCATTCTTTTCGAAGCCGCGCTCAGCTTTCTTGGCCTGAGCGACCCCAACGTTATAAGCTGGGGGCAAGTCATCGGCTCGAACCGCCCGTATATCCTAGATGCGGGCTTTGCTGTGGCGATCCCGGGCTTTGCCATCTTTTTGACCGTACTGGCCATCTCTTTGGTGGGCGATGGCCTAAACGACGCCCTGAACCCGAAACTAAGGCAACGCTGATGTCAAAACCGCTCTTGCAGGTCAAAAACCTAGTCGTTGATTTCCAGACTCGCGCAGGCAATGCGCGCGTTCTGGATCATGTCTCACTAAACGTCAATGAAGGCGAAATACTAGGCATCGTCGGAGAGTCGGGCTGTGGCAAGTCAATGACGGCGCTATCGATCATGGGATTGATCCCGAGTCCGCCAGGCCAGATTACATCCGGTTCAATCAAGCTGGCGGGGCAAGAACTGATAGGACTGGACATAGA
>Ga0206679_10003134_pt1 | contig 12855 bp, 9 predicted proteins | sample M110012015metaG_FD_155464 | JGI IMG/M metagenome (GOLD analysis project Ga0206679, IMG submission 155464) | Ammonia-oxidizing marine archaeal communities from Monterey Bay, California, United States - M1 100m 12015 | ecosystem: Environmental > Aquatic > Marine > Intertidal zone | place: USA... | reverse complement strand
AGTGCAACGGCACGGATACCTATGCGCCCGCCGGCCAACTCACCAACGGCAATCTTAAAGCCCTCATTTAACTCGCCCATAAGGGCATTTTTTGGAATACGACAGTTCTCGAACAGCACCTCATTGGTGCAAGAGGCGTGCTGACCCATTTTTTTTTCCGCTTTTGAGACGGATAGCCCTGGAGAACCTTTTTCAACGAGAAAGCAGGATATCCCTTTACCGTTGGGCTGAGTCTTATCAGTGACTGCCCACAACACAAAGACACCAGCATATTCAGCACTAGTGATGTAGTGTTTAGCACCATTGATTACCCATTCCTGGCCTTCCAAGACTGCCGTGGTCTTCATATTGGAGGGGTCTGATCCAGCAGTAGCTTCACTCAGGCAAAAACTGCCAGCTCGATATTCGCCACTGCAGAGTTTAGGTAGATACTTGTTTTTTTGTTCTTCAGACGCAACGGCCTGAATCACCTCTGCCACCATATTAGTAACTGACATCGTCACTGCAGTAGAAGCGCAGGCTTTAGCTACCTCAGCGATCGCCAGACTGAATGCGACAGTACCTGCTCCAGCACCGCCGTATTGGCCATCCACATTGAGACCCATAAAGCCCAGCTCAGCAAGCTTTTTTAAGCTAGTAAGAAAGAGTTCGCGATCACCCTGCTGATCAAGTTTTGCGGCTATCGGGGCCAGTTCATTTTTAGCGAATTTTCCAGCCATATCTTGAATCATAGTCTGGTCATCGGTAAGGTTTAAGTCCATCGCTAGGATCTCTTTTGAAGTAATTAAAATCTGCCTTGACAGAATCTGGTCTGCCATCCGGGGACTACAGACATCGCACAATGTCAGCAATCTGAAAAAAAACACGGTTCATAAATCTGACAAGCGCCATCCATTGATTAGTCGGGCGCTTGAGACAAAGCATCCTATCTGTTATTGAGCTTTATCCAGTTCAGAAATCATCTGTTCCCTCATCACAAACTTCTGGAGTTTTCCAGTGACAGTCATAGGAAAGTCTTCAACAAAGCGCACGTAACGCGGAATTTTAAAATGAGTTATCTGGCCTTGGCAGTAATCCTTTAGCTCCTTCTCACTCAACTGGTGCCCCGGATGTAGCATCACCCAGGCACATACCTCCTCTCCCATTTTATCGTCTGGGACTCCAAACACCTGTACTTCGGCAATTTTTGGATGGGTATATAGAAACTCCTCAACCTCTCGGGGATAAATATTCTCGCCCCCACGAATCAACATATCCTTTATTCGACCCACCACTTGCATATAACCTTCCGAATCCATAACACCGATATCACCGGAATGTAGCCAGCCGGCTTCATCAATTGTCTCTCGAGTACGCTCGTCGTCATTCCAGTAGCCCCGCATCACTGAATAACCACGGGTACAGATTTCTCCTTTTTCCCCTACCGGAACAACCATTCCATCCTTGTCAATAACACGAATTTCCACCCAAGGCACGGCACGCCCAACGGTCTGCGTACGCCTCTCCAGCGAATCGTCAGGCAGAGTCAAATGATTGATCGGACTGACCTCGGTCTGACCGTAAGCTATCAAAATATGCTCCATATGCATTTCACTTATAACGCGATTCATTACTTCTACGGGGCAGGGAGACCCTGCCATCACTCCACTACGCAGGCTTGTTAGATCAAAACGGGAAAATTCAGGATGATCTAGCTCGGCAATAAACATGGTTGGAACACCGTGCAGACAGGTACATTTTTCATCCTGTACAGTTTGCAAAGTGGACAATGGATCGAAGGCCGCAGAGGGGTAAATCGCGGTAGCACCGTGGGCAAGACAAGTTAGATTACCAAGCACCATACCAAAGCAGTGATAGAGCGGCACAGGAATGCAGAGACGATCATGCTCATTTAGTCGCATACCCTCCCCGACCAAATAGCCGTTGTTGAGAATATTGCAGTGTGTCAGTGTGGCGCCTTTGGGGGAACCAGTTGTGCCACTGGTGAACTGAATGTTGATTGGATCGTCGGGACGAAGTATGCCCTTCAATGTATTGAGGCGTTCAATCTCGGCATCGCCTCCCAACTGACAGACATGCTCAAAGTTAAGCATACCGGGAGTGGAGGAATCACCCATCCGGATGACTTGGCGCAGGTGCGGCAATTTTTCAGATTCCAGCTCTCCCGGAGGACAGTGCTCCAATTCCGGAGCGAGAGTTTTCAACATTCCTAGGTAGTCGCTGCTCTTAAAACTTTCTGCAGTAACAATTGCGCTACAGCTTACTTTATTTAAGGCATATTCCAGTTCATGAAGCCGATAGGCAGGATTGATGCACACCATAATTGCACCGATCCGAGCCGTTGCGAACTGCACTAGAGCCCACTCAAAACTATTTGGCCCCCAGATCCCTACCCGATCTCCAGGCTCAATACCCAATGCCAATAGACCTGTGGCCAGACGATCTATGTGTTGTTTGTACTCTTGGTAGCTCCAACGAATATTCTGATGCCGAACCACCAACGCCTCATTATCCGGAAACTGGTCGCAAACACGGTCAAGATAATTACCAATGGTCTCGTAAATTATCTGAGCATCAGAAGCTCCACTGTAGTAGCTTTGAGTCAGGGCCATCATTTAACTTCTCCTTATAATCAGTTAATCTGCTCAATCTAGAAGCGACTTAATTTCCTCAACCAACGCCGCATTGACGTGGCGAGTATCACCCATAGAACGAATTTTATGACGGCGCGCTCCCGGTAATCGTGTGCCATCAATACTCATGTATCGCTTAAAGAAATCCTCACAATGATCTGCCCATCCAACCCCAGCCAGCCGTTCCGGGGATATAGCCAGTATAAATTCGCCACCGCGTGCTGGCCCACCATCGCCGTTATCATTTTCCGCCGCCTCGTAGCTGAAATTATCTCCAACGATCCCGGCCGCTAATAGTTCCACCATCATGGCAATGGCAGACCCTTTATAGCCTCCAAACGGAAGCAGCACCCCTTCCAGGACTTTTTTGGGATCTGTCGTGGCCTCGCCATCCGCAGACAAGCCAGTTCCAATGGGCACTTCATGGCCATCACGCGCCGCAATTTGCACCTCTCCTTGAGCCATCGATGATGTCGCCATATCAAATACCATTGGTGTTCTTCCTGGACGCGGCCATGCGAACGATATGGGGTTTGTACCAAAGAGAGCCTCACTACCGCCAGCGGGTGCCACTACAGGAAGGTGGCAGACACAGGCCAAGCCGACTAATCCTTGCTCGGCTAGCGCTTCAGTTTCCGGCCACAGCGCGGCAAAGTGATAGGTATTAGCAATCGTCATCGCTGCGATTCCTAGCTCTTTGGCAGCGCTCGCAAGCCGTGGAAGGCCTAGTTCGAGTGCTAAGGGTGCATAGCCGTTGTCACCATCTACAGCGATAATCGCTGGAGTCGCCGCCTTTACCACAGGTCGAGCGTCCCCGCTCACCTTGCCGCTTCGCAAAGAAGTGATATAGCCCGGAACCCTAAATAGTCCATGGGACATCGAACAATCTCTCTCGGCCGAAACAATGGCTCGAACAAGCGCCTCGGTATTCGAGTGATCACAGCCGTTAGCCTGAAACACGTCACGCGCAAGATTTTCAATTTCGTTCAGAGTCAAAACTGTTGTCTTAATTGTTAACCCCCACTGTGTATCGACCTACGCAACCTTAACCGCTGCTTTACGTCGACTCCCTTAAATTGCTAATGTGTGTGTGCATTGACGCGTAAATAATATGAATTCGCCACCGCTCAACATAGAAGCGGTTTTCTCTACAAATTGAGCACTATATTTTTTATATAATATATCAAAATATAATCCATAAAAAACTATAATATTTATATTTTATCAAATTTTACTTTATTTTTATATTATTTTTTGTATACTTTAATTGTAAATTATGTAAGTGGTAAATAAAAATTCTCTTGTAATCTAAGGATACACGGGGTTCCACGGACAAAATTTTTAAATGTTTTCTCGAATAAAAAAAACTTATAAAGGTGATAATCATGGGAGATAAACACGAACAAATAGCATGTAGCAAACATTGGAAATTGATCGCCTCAACCACAACGGCGATATTTCTTGCAAATTTTATTCACGTACCCAATACCTATTCTCAAGAAGCCTCGATGTTGGAAGAAGTAGTCGTCACAGCGAGAAAACGCGGTGATGAAGCCATTCTTGATATAGGAGGCAGTGTTCAAGCCATAAGCGGTGAAGGATTGGCGCAAAATGGAGCGACCGGATTTGACGATTATATGCGCCAAGTGGCTAGCCTTGGATACAATAACTCGGGTCCTGGGCAAACTCAGATTCAGCTCCGCGGGGTTAACACAATTAAGGCGGATAGATTTAGTGCAAACCTACCACCTACCGTCGGAGTATTCTTCGATGAAACACCACTCGGACTGTCAGGGTATCAGCCTGACAATGGCCTATTCGATATCAATCGAGTGGAGATCCTCCGCGGTCCACAAGGAACCCTTTTTGGCGCCAACTCGCTGTCAGGCGCTATTCGTATCATACCAAATGAGCCGGACTTCGACTCGACTGCCGGGGAAGCAAGTATGTCGTTGTCCAATACTAAAGATGGTGATCCTAGTTATAATGGCCATGCAACACTGAACGTGCCCTTATCGGACACATTTGCTCTGCGTTTAGTCGGGTTCAGTAATTCGCAAGGTGGTTTCATAGACAATGTCTACACGATTGATTCAAGCATCAATGAAATCGAGAATTACAACGATACAAATTCATTAGGCGGCAGAGCTACTGCCCTGTGGAAACCTAGTGACGCACTGCGAGTTAAAGCGACTATAAGCTATGAGTCAACAAAATCTGATGGTCGTCCCGATGAGTACATACCCAATGACCCTCAATCAATTGAGCGCTTCTCATCATCCGACTTTCTCTTAGCTGGAGAGCGCGTGGACCAATGGGTAGTGTCAGACGAGTTACAGACTGCAACACCAATCCCCGAAATATTCGAAAGCGAGGGTGGTTTTGCATCACTGCAGATCGATTGGGATGTGAGTGACAGTCTGTCGATTACCTCAGTGACATCCTATTCGGACAGGGAAATACTCGATATTCTTGACGACACCATGCGCTTCCGTGAGTTCACTACTGGATACTTCGGTGGCTTCTGTGATTCAGGCGGCCCTTGTGTAGGACCCTACCCTGACAATGATATACCAGTCGTTTCAGTACCAAGTATAAGTATCACGGAATCAAATCGTTTCAGTCAGGACTTGCGTGTCAGCGCGAGCTTTGGGGACGATATCTCGCTTGTCGCGGGATTATATTATGAGGACGATACTCGCGACTTTGAGTCATCTGTACCCTTTAGAGGTATAGATGCATATACGGTTAACTACCATCCAGACTACTGGGGTTCCTATGTAACCGATCCAGAAATACGTGTCGAACAAACGAAGGGTGTCGATAATTCCTTTTATGGAATATTTGATGTCGATACCACACAGTTTGCTGTCTTCGGAGAAGCTACCTTTGAAATGGGAGATTTCGATATAACAGGCGGTTTACGCTACTTTGATTACTCCCAAGACGGGCTGATAGATTGGGATGGATGGATCAACTTCGATCGCACCGTACGCGATGAAACAATTGACGAGAACGGTGTTAATCCAAAGCTTGAGGTTGCGTATACTGGAAACGAAAACCACTTGATGTATGCCTCTGCCTCTAAAGGATTTCGTCTTGGATCGACAACTCAGCAGATTAACGAGGGGTTTTGTGGTGGGGATCTTGAAGCAATGGGCTTAGACGAGGCTCCTGGTACTGTGGAAAGCGATTCCTTGTGGAATTATGAGCTTGGACTGAAGTCTTCTCTTTTTGGCGGCTCAACAACATTGACCGCGGCACTCTTTCACATAGACTGGTCAGATGCTCGCAGCCTGATTCCACTGGACTGCGGTTGGGTAGTAGAGCTTGGCGATCTTGAGGTTGAAAACCAAGGTGTTGAAGTAGAACTATACAGTCAGTTATCCGCCAATTTGGGTGTTAATTTTATAGCGTCATACACCGAGTCAGAGATAGCAGAAGACCAGCTAACTATTGGTGCCAAAGCGGGTGACCGAACGAGCTATGCGCCGGAAGTAACTGCTAACGCAGGCTTCAACTATAGCATCCCTGAAGCATTTAATGATTGGAACTGGTCTTTACGAGGGGACATATCATACATCGGCGATATGGTGAACAAGGTCGGTACAGTTGGGCCACCTGCAGAAAAAATTCCAAGCAGCACTGTGGTAAATTTGTATACTGGATTTACAACTGATAGTTGGGAAATTACATTTTTTGCAAAAAACCTAACCGACGAAAGGTTAGTTGTGGGGGTTGATACTGCCCGCGATAGACCAAAGCACTTTTCTCGAGGTAGACCGCTCAACTACGGTATATCCGCTAGGTTCTTTTTCTAAAGTGTAACGTTACAAAAAATTTAATCTGGGGCACATGGACGGCCCCAGTTAAATACTCTTTATAGTTGTTCGCTTATATGTGATCAAACAGGCGAACTTTCAAAGACAAGTGATCGACAGGCCCGATTTGCTTGGTAAATATTTTTTATTTTCTATGTCATTTTTTATATAAAATATATATTATTGCCCCTCAGCCATTAGTAAAAGGTTGAGTGAGCAGAAAAGCAGTTAAGACAATATAAATCCAATGGCCCAAGTGGGCCGAATCTATGCACTGAAAGCCGTCTTGCATGGATAGGTTGATATCCAGTTTATACCAGCATTATCTGACTGATAGTATTTTCCAGATTGTCGAAACTGAACTGCCAATTTAAATAGTCCATTGTGCAAATATGCAATAGACTGAGAAATACAAGATAGTGAGCAAAACCATAATGGGTGCAGCACGAATGAATTCTAGTTTTAAGTCAGGCTCCGAGCCGCAGCAGGAGCGCAGCAAGAAAACAGTTAAAGCAATTTGTGCAAGTGCAGATACACTTTTCACAAAATATGGGGTATCGGCTGTTAGCTTGGGACAAATTGCACGCGACGTTAAAATCCCTACTGCTACAATCTATCGCTATTTTCCAAATAAAGAAGAGTTAGTTGCGACACTTAGAAACCATAGCTTGCATGACATGCTAGACGATGCACAAGCAAAATTTGATGCTGTTAGAAACTTTGAAGAATACTTCAAAACGCTCCGCGAAGTACTCTGGGATACCTATCAGGAGATTCATGAACACGCATATCTGCATGAGACCTATGGTGCCTTGCTTTCAGAAAGATCACAAAAAGGATTTTTATTTAATGAAAATCAGAAATGGGTCCAAATATTGTATATTGCTGGACGCCGATTTCTAACATTCGAATCTGACGAATTGCTAAAACAGCGCATAATCATTCTAAACGCACTGTGGAATGGTACTATGCGGGTTTGCCAATTCTACGAAAAGAAAGCTGGCGACGATATCATGAAGGAATCGATCGACATGTTTTGCCGCGAATTGGAGTTACCGCCCTCAGCGTGCGAATAGTTTTGTTTTAATACTCAGACATCCTTGGCATCAAACCCAACAACCATTCCTATAGCGTATTTGCCCGTAAACAGATCGGCCTAAGCTAGCTTATTGTGGGCTGAGCCAGTGACAAAACGGTCATTCAAAACCAAAAGTAGGATCGCCACTATATATAACACAGCAGCCGCATAAATAGCGGCCAGCGGAGTACCAAACCACTCCACCACAAAACTGCTACAGACGGGTGTGATAGCTGCCGCTAGTCCACTGGCCACAATGATGAGAGAAACATGCTTATGTGTAGGGTAAGATACATAGCTTAACCCGTGGACAACAAACACATTATAGAGCACAGAGATTGCTAAACCGAATAGAGCAGAGACATACAATAGAGCCTGATAGGCTTCTACCTGAGAAATGAAAAGGCAACTAAGGAAACCGGTAAATAGCGCACTACAAATAAAATACAATAGTTTAATCTTTGAAACCAAGTACATACCGCCGATGGTGCCAACTAGGGCCATGCTAAACATCACCGACATTAGTTTTGCTGATTCGTCGACCGCCAGTGACAGGGAACCCTGAGAGTAGAGAGGCAACCACAATATTACAAAGTACTTTGCAGATATAACTAAGAATAGAACGACAGCGGTGATCACTACCCCAACACTCCACTCTGTTTTTTCTTCCTCTGATGAAACTTCTTCGGAAACTGTCTCAAAATTGAAACTAGACCTCAATGACAAAAGAGCAATAAAAACTGCTAGTGAAGCGACAATCACCAAGCAGTATTCCCAGGGAAGGTCGCGCACAAGTATGTAGGTGGTAGCGAATGGAAACAACAGTCCCCCAACATGGTATGAAGCATCCAAACCAATAAAAAGCGACTCTCGGCGTTTACCCTCCCAGATACTGCCTATCACAACACCCGCAATACAAGTACTTATGCCCAACATCAAGCCAAGTATGCCCAACAAAATGGTGAGTGAGATATTACTCTCAACAAATAGCAATCCGATAGATGAGCAGATAATAGCCAAGCTATACACAATAACTGCGCTGCGCATACCGATGTGATCGAACAAAAAATAGGCCGCAAAGGTCCCGGCAAAGAATCCTCCGGTAAGCATCCCAAACTTGGCGGTTGCTTCCACGATAGAGAGGTTATATGCCGCGGCGACAGGACCAGCTAGCAGTCCAATTTGAGTGACGAATCCAGCAATGATTGGATAGATTAAGAAGCAAATTAACGAGAGTCGCATTCGTTCTGTTAGCATAACTTTATCTTCCTTTACTGCCCTATTTGACGCACTCTGTTTAACAGTTTGTCTCGAGCAATCTATAAGTTCATGATTTCGGACCGTTATCCCGTCTATATTAGCGCAGAAAGTTTCGGGATGGGTGCGCTCTGGGGTAGCCTTTTACAAATTGGAGGAAGCGAGCCACAGCACCATCAGCCTTAGTGAATAATCCAGGCTTATAGCGCTGCGTCTGGAGTATCGCATCATCCTCATCGAGCATCTCTTCCCACATTTGATAAATCTCTTTAACAAATGCCCTAGCCTCGGCTTCCTCTTCTGCTGTACTACCCTTATGAGCAGCAGTGACGTAAAAATGAGAGCTTGTTCCAGCTTTTGGAATACCCAGAGCAGACAGCAGCATATGCCAGCGTCCGTTAAAAGTACCTGTGTTATGCCACAACGTTGTCCCAGTAATCTGGGCTTTATATACCAGCTTAACTTCTTCGCCCTCTGGCGTCTTTCGAGTGACTGGCGCATCGAATCTCACAGAGTACTTATCCCAATCGTAGGAGGTCTTTGGATCAGGAATATCCTCGGGATCTATAGTCATATGGTGCACGCATGCAAAATGCGCCCAGTCTGGCGTGTTTCCACGAATAGCCCAAGGATCAAGAGGCCAGGGAGGGCGTGGGTCTTCGTATGTTTCAATAATCAGATCATCTTCCGAGACACCTTCAAAAATGTTCGGAAACGGATATAGCGGAGTTTCTCCGTTAAACGCAAATACTATTCCACAGTGCTCTTCAGTCGGGAAAGCAAACAGCTTGGCTCGCGCAGGTGGAGGATCCCCTACTCCCGTTCTCAAACACTGCCCTACTCCATCATAACTCCAGTGATGAAATGGACACCGGATCTCATTGCCGATGACATCTCCTCCCCCAAGGTGTGCACCCATGTGTAAGCAATACGCACTATGAACTCTTACCACTCCATCTTCGCCGCGAAATACAATGACCTCGCCATCCAAGAAGTGTCGTGAAATAACCTTCCCAACGGGTACATCTGATGAAAGGCAGATGGGAAACCAAGACTGGGTAAAGAGGCCATCAGAGCCCTCCTCTGGCACGGCTATCTTATTTACAGGCCTCTCCAGTGGTTCAGGGCTCGAATGCACTTCTAAGTCAATTTGTGCCATGGGACTGCTCCTTGAAAAACAGCGTCTATATAGCCATCGGGGATAGCTAAGATCGATTGATATTGGTTTATATTCGATTATCAATCGAATATAAACTTATGTCAATATATTATCTTATTTATATTATAAAGTATAAACTTTAGTCGCGGACGATGCGCGAAAAATACTCGCACTTGGCGACAACTATGCGGATTACCCGTTAGCAAAAACCTTTTCCAAGGCTGCAGATTAAAGCACGCGCAGTCCTAAATAGCCGCAACCAATACGATTTCAATTTTAACCCGCGGGTCGAATAACGTAGCCTGCATCGTGGCTCTTGCGGGTAAGTTTTCGACATCAACCCAGTTATCGTAAGCCTGATTAAACTGATCAAAGTCTTCAAAACTTGAAATAAAGCATTGCATGGACAATATTTTCGACTTATCCGAGCCTGCTTTGCCTAACAGGGAGTCTATCGCGATAAATACTTCTTCGCACTGTTCGGTAATGCTCCCATCAAAGTTTTCGGGAATGACTCCGGAAAGATATACTGTATTGTCATGGACAACAAAGTTTGCATATCGAGCTGTAAATTCTGAACGTTGAATGGCCATATCTATTCCTCTGTAAAAGGCTAAAATAAATTGTTATCAAATTGGATCGAGCTACGTTTTATTTGATTAAATTGTCTTCAGAAAAAATCTATGTTTGGCTTAGGTCTATCAGTGCTTACTCGGGAGATGCATTTGTCGAGACTGGAGCACATTGAACTAACCTAGACAGGTCTGCCATCGGTACATCCTCGCTTGGCATGGCAATTCGAAATAGACCAGCGGCTAGAATTGCTCCAATTGCAAATCTGTTATCCATCTAGCTAGTATGATCGCTCGTGGCGCCCTATTTCTGCTAATGCACATAGAGAGCGCTTTGAACTGTTCAGTGTCAAGAATTAGTTATTGTTCGCACACGCCCTCAAAGGATTCCATTTACTATATGTACAATTTAGACGAGAATTACCCTGAAATATGAGCCACGAGCTCGATCTCTACCAAGTTCCCCTCAAAGGCGATCTTTGAACATTCAACCGCCGTTGCTGTAGGGTAATAATCAAGGCCCTGGTAGTATTCCATCCTGACAGCATTACCGGTCTCAAAGAATGCCTCCAAGTCTTCGGTATAAATATTCTCTTTGACTACATCATTAAAATTCAGATCGTATGCATTGAGAGTTCTTTTGAGCTTTTCATAAATAACTCGATACTGCCCCTCAATATTACCCTGCTCTAACGGCTGTAGTTCGTCATCCGAAGATACGGTTCCTGAAACAAAAAGAAACTCTCCTGCCTGTACAGCTTGAGCAAACCCAAAGCTAGACTCCAGATCTTTATTGATATGAAAAACCTTTTTTTCCGCTGACATAATTTACCCCTTGTATAATTTAATTATTGAATATTTAGTTACCAAAAATGTCATCATATAGCTTCACTTTCCACTTCAGGTTGCGCTATAAAAAGACCCAGAATGCCAATAAAACCAAAATATATAAACGCGTATACATGTGCGTGGTAACCCATAGTTTTGACATCCCTCCACAATTCGAAATAGGTTCCACCAATCACTACGAATCCGAAAAAGAGCATGAGTAACACAATGGCTACACCTAATAGCCCATAAGTTTTTGCCTCATCAAATGCTTTAGCGGTAGCTTGACGTTGCGACCACATCTGTAGCGTTCCATAAGATGCCAGTAACCCCCCTGCGAGCTTCGAACCCCATATCACAGCGAATCCAAGGTGAATCAGCAGCGGATTCTCAATCGCCCGCCAAAGCCCAGGCGCGTTGGCTGCTCCCTGCATTGAAAATGTAAACTGAACAGAATAGTAACCGTCAGGATATGCCATTAGATTAGCGATTGCTCCGAGAACACCCCATGTGGCTATCGAGAGCATAAAAAGAATCTTTACAATACGTATCATAATAATATTCCAAATATTTAGTGTGTTGTGGATTGTTCTGCAATTTAAGTTAGCGTACTTACAATCGATCATTCACAAGTAATTACCCTCTTATCCAGACCATATATCCCCTACCGTATAGCCGTTTGGAAAAGGATCAGTTGGATCGAGAACATAACTGGCAATGCCCGAAATCCAAGCTTGTCCACTAATTGTGGATACCACAGCAGTGTAAGGACCTACCTGGGTCTCCTCTACCAAACGACCAGTAAACAGAGTCCCAAGCACACCCTCATGGCAAAATTCTTCATTGAGACCCAACTCGCCCTTAGCATGGAGTACAGCCATTTTGGCGCTCGTACCGGTACCACATGGGCAGCGATCTAACCCTCCAGTCCAGGTGGAAGGACGGTTCCAATCGACAATCCCCGTTGCAAGGGTTACTGCGTTCTTTCGGTCAGCCTTGGGGTGGCTGGGGGGACCCGATATTTGTGAAATCGTGGGACCGATAATTCGATCATTCTCCGGGTGTACAACTGGCAATTGCTCGAAAGTAGCTGCTCGGATCATCTCCCCAATACGCGCCAACTCCCCGCCATTTTCAGGTGTGATGTCAATGCCGAGTTTTTCTGCATCTGCGATGACAAAAAACATACCACCCCAAGCCACATCTACAACTACTCTACCCAAATGGGGAACATCGATTTCGGCGTCCAAATGCACCGCGAAGGATGGTACATTTCTAAATGTAACCTGCGTTACTTTGCCGTTAGCACATTCCGCCTGAATTTTGATCAGCCCTGCTGGTGACTCAAGGGTCAGCTCAGTAACCGGTTCTTGCATGGGAATCATGCCCATCTCAAGCAGGACCGTAGCAACGCAAATTGTATTGCTACCGGACATGGGCGGATATTCAGTTTGCTCCATAATAATAAATCCAGCATCCGCATCTGGATGAGATGAAGGCATTACTA
>Ga0206679_10003132_pt1 | contig 12860 bp, 12 predicted proteins | sample M110012015metaG_FD_155464 | JGI IMG/M metagenome (GOLD analysis project Ga0206679, IMG submission 155464) | Ammonia-oxidizing marine archaeal communities from Monterey Bay, California, United States - M1 100m 12015 | ecosystem: Environmental > Aquatic > Marine > Intertidal zone | place: USA... | reverse complement strand
AATTATCATTCGGACCATATAAATTAGTCGGCATTACTGAAACAAAGTTCGTTCCATATTGCAAATTATAACTCTCACACATTTTTATTCCCGCTATCTTAGCAATTGCATAAGGCTCATTAGTATACTCTAAAGTTGAGGTAAGTAAACTATCCTCTGGCATTGGTTGGGGAGCATCTTTAGGATAAATACAAGTACTACCTAAAAACAATAATTTCTTAACTCCTTGCAAATATGATTGATGAATCACATTATTCTGAATCATAATGTTTTCATAAATGAAATCAGCTCTATATCTATTATTAGCAACAATTCCCCCCACTTTTGCAGCTGCTAAAATTACACATTTAGGCTTTTCTATCTGAAAGAATTTTTTAACATCCTCTTGGTTCGTTAAATCTAATTCTGAATGAGTGCGATAAACAAGATTACTATACCCTTTTGCTTTTAAATTTTCAACAATTGCAGAGCCAACCAAACCTCTATGACCAGCAATATAGATTTTACTCTCTTTTTTCATTTTACTCAAAATAATTCATAATGGTATAGCCCCCATCCTTCAAGTACTGGTCTTTCGTCATCAATTTCAAATCTGATTCCATCATTTCATTTATCAATTTTTCCAAGTTATATTCTGGAATCCAACCTAATTGAGTATTTGCTTTTGTTGGATCTCCAATCAATAAATCAACCTCAGTTGGCCTGAAATAGGTTGGATCAACAGCAACTACCTCTTTTCCTATCTCAACTTGGTATTTAGGATTAGAACAAGACACAACAACACCTATCTCATCTTTACCTTCACCTTTAAATGTTAATTCTACTCCTGCATGAGCAAAAGACATTTTTACAAAATCACGAACTGTAGTCGTTTTACCTGTTGCAATCACCCAATCCTCAGCAACATCTGCTTGTAAAATCATCCACATCATGCGCACATAATCCTTAGCATGCCCCCAATCTCGCTTTGCATCTAAATTTCCTAAGTGCAATTTATCTTGTAAGCCAAGTGCAATTTTTGATGCTGCACGGGTAATTTTACGGGTTACAAAAGTCTCTCCTCTTACTGGAGATTCATGGTTAAATAAAATCCCATTACAAGCAAACATACCATAGGCCTCACGATAATTAACTGTAATCCAATAGGCGTACATCTTTGCAACTCCATAAGGACTTCTAGGGTAAAAAGGAGTTGATTCAGATTGAGGAACTTCTTGTGCTTTTCCAAATAACTCAGAAGTTGAGGCTTGATAAACTTTTGTTTTTTCGGTTAAGCCTAACAAACGAATGGCTTCCAAAATTCTTAATGTGCCTATACCATCCGTATTTGCAACATACTCAGGAATTTGAAAAGAAACATGCACATGACTCATAGCTGCCAGATTATAAATTTCATCTGGCTGCACTTCCTTAATAATTTTTGTCAAATTCATGGAATCTGTCATATCGCCATAATGCAAAATCAAATTCCTATTTTCAATATGCGGGTCTTGATATAAATGCTCAATTCTATCTGTATTAAAAGAAGAGGCCCTCCTTTTAATTCCATGAACTTTATATCCTTTCTTTAATAAGAACTCGGCCAGATAAGAACCATCTTGTCCTGTTATACCTGTAATAAGTGCTACTTTACTTTTCATTTTCTAAAATTTGATGTAAAGGTAGGGAATATTATTTAGCCCTGAAAAATTCTTTAACAACTAACAAAATAAACTTTGTATTTCCAATTAAATAGCGTTTCCACATTCTTTTTGGTTCTTGAATAACTCGATACAACCATTCCATTCCAAAGTTTTGCATCCATAATGGCGCACGCTTTACCTTTCCAGCAATAACATCAAAACTACCCCCTACTCCCATTATAAAATTTACATTTTGTAACTGATTCTTATATGTATTTAAAAATATTTCCTTTTTAGGGGATGTGATAGCAACAAATAACATATTTGCTCCACTATCCGATATTTCTTTGGCAATCTGCTCTTCCTCATTTTTCTCAAAATAACCATTTCTATATCCTGCAATTATGCCATCAGAGTACTGCTCTTTATAAATCTCTACTAATCTATTTACCACATCCTGGGTTGCTCCTAAGAAAAAACATTTATATCCTTTTTCAAATGAGCGCTTAACCAGCTCTTCCATTAAATCAATTCCAGAAACACGCTCAGGCAATTTTTGTCCTAATAAATTTGCTGCCCAGACTATCGCTTGTCCATCAGCATTTATGATATCAGCTTCTACTACACTTTTTTCTAATTCCTTATCTGTCTGCATAAGGACTATTTTCCCTGCATTTACAACAGTATGGTGTATTTGATTTTTATCTGAAATTGCGCTTTCTACTCTTTGCAAAGTTTCACTCATTGTTAATGCATCAATTGGTATGTTAAGGAAGTTGATTTTCATAATTTGATTTATAATACATTAGTGAGAAAACACAACCCATATAGATTGCGGCCATACCAGAATTAAAAACATGGCCTGATAGAAAAGAAATTAAAATTAAAAGGGTTGAAATAAATTTAGTGTAAGATGCAAATGGAAATATATTTTTATTTAATGATTTTAATTTTGAATGCATTAAAATAAAAGAAATATATAGAAGAAATAACACCGTTCCAATTACTCCATATGCAAAATAAATATCAAAGAAATCTAATTCAATAACATGATTACTTAGTGTTTCAAAAGTGTTTTGCCCTACACCTAAAATCATTTCAATAATATTATATTCTTTCTTAAATATTTCTAAAAAATCAAAAAGGTATGTGTTTCTATTTGAAAGAATAAAAGTATAAATATCCAATTCATTCCAAAAAAAAGAAAAGCGCTCCATTACATTAGATGTTTTTAAGTATGCAACAACAAAATAGAGCCCGATTGGTAACACAATAAAAAAACTAAATAATGCAAATAACATATTTCTTATTGATATTCTTTTTGTGCTTGGACTAAAAATAAAGAAATATATAACACTAAAAATTGTTCCTAATATTGCCGTCTTTGAAGTCAAGTAAAGACCTGTTAACACTGACAAAATACCTGCGATAATAAATAACATTTTTTTATCAAATAATTGATGCCAATACATCAAAAAAGATGCCAAGATTAGCAAAACTGCTGAAACTTCATTACCTGCATAAAAATAGCCTTTACTTCCTATTTCAAATGTATCCATAGAATACATAGCAAAACCTAAGCCAAATAATTTAAGTGATATGTTTAGAACAACAATCATAAAAGAAAATAACATCCATCGGTAAATCGATTTTAACAAATAACCTTTATGAATGACAATATTTCTAAAATAAAAAAAAGCTAAAACTGAACCTAAATATTTTATTATTTTTACAATATCGATAAAGACTAATTGAATATTAAAACTTTTAAATAACTGATATATAGTAGGCATTAAGAGTAATAAAAATACTGAAATTACTAATACCTTCTCAGTTATATTTATCCTAACAAAAAGAAAACTCAGTAGAATAATTTTATACAATTGGGAAAGGCTAATAGCGGGTGAAACTCCAACCTCTCGCAATAAATAACCATTGATCATATCAATAGGCAATAAGCCAAATAGCAAAATAAATATCAGCGTATCAAAAAAAAATAAGAATTCTTTATTTTTCAATTTACCTATCTTTAATAAACCTAACCGGTACACCTCCATATACTCCAAAAGGTTTTAAATCCTTATTTACAATTGTACCTGCCGCAACAATTACACCTTCTCCAATTGTAATGCCTGGCAGGACAATAACATTTCTTCCTAGCCAAACATTATCTTTAATAATTGGTGGATTAGGAGCAGTATTGCCTTGAAAAACAATTGGAACATCTCTTTTTTCATGAATATGCGAAACACTTAATAAAGAGCAATTAGGGGCAATTAAAACATTATCACCTATATAAGCACCTTGAATAAACACATTCTCATTTATACGACAATTTGCGCCAATCTTTAGATTAGAACAATCAGAAATATAAACTCTTTCTTCAATTTTACTTAACCTACTATATTCTAAAACATTCATAAATTTTGCCAAATACCAAACGCGAATTTTACTACAAAAATTTAAATACCTAGAATTTGGCAATCTAAATAATACTGTATAATAAAATAATAATCCGATTTTTTTTAGCATAATTTTAGTAATTCATTCTTTAGACCACTCATCACCTTCTCTTTTTGATAATTGATAGATGTGCAATATGCATTTTCACTCATTTTCAACTTAACATTACTATTAAGTGATAAATACTTCTCAACTTTTTCAAAAAGAGCAGAAACATTTCCAGGTTCAAATTTAAATCCATTAAAACCATCAATAATATATTCACCTGGCCCAGCAATATCCGAACCTAATACAGGAGTGCCACATGCCATTGCCTCTAATCCAACTAACCCAAGGCTTTCAGCCGAGCGAATAGTTGGAAATATAAATAAATCTATTTGATTAAATAAGTCGATAAGTTTATTCTGTTTAACTAATCCTTTATATTCAATAAAATTATTAATTCCAAGATCATTTATCTTTTGTAACAAGTCTTCTTTTTGAGATCCATCACCTACTACAATTCCATTTACCAAAATACCTTTTTTATTGATTTTTCTAACTAGTTCTAAAAATATGTCCCAACCCTTTCCTTTATCAATTCGCGATACATAACCTAATGTAAGGATCTTCTTATCCCGAACTATCTCTTTAATATGAAAAATTGAGGGGTCTACTCCTCCTGATGGAGAAACATAAATTTTTTTATCATCTAAAAATTTATATTTTAGTAACATTTCTTGTTTAAAGTAATTTGAAGGAGCTATAATAAGACTTGATTTGAATAATAAATGTTTATTAAAAAAACTCATAAAAAAACTCTCTTCCATTACGTCAGAACCATGAACATTCACAACTATTGGTCTTTTATAATTATTAAATGAAAAAATGAAAAGAATAAGAGAATTGATAGATAAATAATGAATATATATTAAGTCATAATCACTTTTATAATAATTGGATAAAATTGACATGCTATATATAAAATATTTCTTTATTTTCTGATATATATTTACTGGCTTCCCTTTTATAACAGATATAAATTGAAATTTAACACCATACATTTCTAGGCCACTTTTAAAATTCTTTACAAAAACTCCAAAAAGAGGATCTCTGTCAGAAGGATACATGTTTGAAATTAAGAATACTTTCATTTTTTATTAAATTTTATTTCTTAAAATATAATTACCTCTGTTAAATAAAAATACAAAAATATTATTATTATATTACTGATACTTCTAATTTATTCCAAGATATTTTATTCAGATTACTTATATTATCATGTTTTATTTGCAAGTAAATATAATGCAATACTACAAGAAAATTAATTGTATTATTTATTTTCCAACTCTTACCATTATCAATATGCATTCTAAAATCAAAATATTCAACATCTATTGGAACTCCATCTTCAATACATTCTTCCCAGTCAATAAGAATACTATTATCTTTATCACATTCAATAACATTTGTTAAAGAACAATCTGAATGCATTAAAACAATTGGTATTAATTCATTTTCATATTTTTTATAATGAGCATCTATTTTGTCAAGCAATACATCCAAACCTTCCTTTTTTAAAATCTTAGTAATTTCATTAATTATTTTATTTACATAAGGGTGATCTATCAATTTAACTTTCTTGGAATTCTCTTTAGTATTTTCAAAAAATTCTATAATTGAACTTGGTAGTAACTTTGGATGATTTCCTTTATAAAAAACTGTTTCAATACTAGAAAAATTATCGCCATCTGAGAAATCTATTATTTCAGGAATAATCTTTTTTCCAAATTTAGAAACTTTTAAGATAGAATTATATTCATTACGAATCATCTCTCTATACTTTCCAAATCCTATTTTTTCTAAAGTTACATTGCTTTTATTAAAATTAAAGATCGTAAACTTATTACCCACATCTTGATTCCATGGGAGAATTAATTGATGATAACTATTTTTACAATTCTTTGATTGAATCATAATAATTGGAAATAATTTTCTTAGTAGAAAAAATGGTATAAATTTTAACATTATTCTTTTAATTCGCCCTTTTTTATTCTTAGGCTTAACTAATGAAATTGCATTAGTAAAAACATCTCTTGAATGTATGGGGATAATAAAATAAGGTGTTGCCAAATTTGGCAACACTAAATATTCACCAGATTTTATGGGTAGTTTATTTAACTGTTCTATAATTTTCATATCTTCCTATTCTCCTGTAAACCCCAAACTTAATCTTATCATAAATATATTTTAGTTGAAACGCAATGCTTCTTTTAATAACCATTTCTTTTAGTGCAATATTTATTTTTGTTTCACTTGGATTTAGTCCATTATTAAAAAATGATAAGATTAATTGTTCTGCTTGTTTTTTTCTTTTTGATGAATAAATCATTACTAAACTCTCTTTAAAATAATTTGTCTTTATTAATTGACTCCATCTATTAGCATATAAATCTTTGAACACTAAAAATGTGCTTGATTCAGATGGTTGTTTTTTATCTAAAAACAAATGGTGTGTCCAAAAAGTAAAGATTTTTTCTTCCTCAACATCAGGAAGTAGCAAATATTCAGTTTTATAAACAACACTAGAAAACGGAATATCATAACTCAAAACAAGTGATTTTCTAGGTAAAAAGCAAATAGCAAATTTAAGATCTAATAACAAACCATCAACCAATAATTGTGTTGATGCATTAGCATTTGACGGCTTATAATAAAGTTGCCCAAATTCTTTTGTCAGAATTTTTTTTAGGGCACTATATTCTTCTTCTAAAACAATTAAATCAATATCCTTAATTTCATCTCTAAAATCTAATGGCCTAAGCAAATAATACTTAATGTTATTACTATTAAATAAAGAAAAAATTAAATTTACTTTTTCTATCACGATATCCTTTTTTCTAATTCAACTTTAGCAATTCTTAAAGTACTCTCAATATCATTTTCCACAGTATCTATCATGCAATAATTAATTTGTTTATTATTTAAATACTCTTGATAATACTTAATGTATTTACGAATCTCATTTACAGATAATTCTTCTTTTCTTTTGAAAATAATCTCAGCATCACCATTTAATAAAATAACTAAATCTGGATTTGGTGAGAATAATAATATAAGGTAATAATAGTGTCTAATTTTTCTACCTTGAATTTTAGTAATAATATAATTATCAATAGGGCATCTATCAGATATTATATTTGATTTTTTAGCCATTTGAAAAACATACAAATCATTAATTACCCTAAGCACTTTTCTAATTATTCTAAGAAATATATTATTCAAATCTGATTTAATAAAACGCTCAAAAATTCTATATCTTCTGCTCTCATTACTTCCTCCAAAATACACATAATCTAAGCCATCTGTCTTGTCTGCTAATTCCTTAGCCAAAGTTGTTTTTCCTGTTCCATCAGGACCTAATATTGTAATTAACATTATTCTCTTAAAAGTTTAAATTCAGAATACACTACATAAATTATCATTATAACAAAATAAGAAATTGCATTGGCATATGCAGCGCCAATTATTCCCATAGATTTTGTGAGTATTATTGTGCTAACTACTGTAACAATAATCAATGCACTAGTTGCATAAACTCTTATTTTTTGTTTATCTTTTGCGGTAATCAATACCCCATAATTTGCACTTACAAACCTAAATAAATAGGTAACAGCAAAAATCAACAACAATTCATTAATGTAATTTAATTCATTAAATTTATTGCCATAGAATAAATTAACTATCCAACTTCCTTGAAAATAGAATAAAAAGAATAGAGCTAAGCCTGAGACAAATGCAACTAATGAAAACTTTCTAAATAAACTTTTAAAGTATTTAATGTTCTCAATATTTTCTGATAATTGTTTTAATAACACCTGAGAAAATATCATAGGTAAAATAGAAATAGGCACAATAATAATTTGAATAGATCGATAAATTGCTAAATCTTCATCTTTTACAAGAAACCCCATAATGATAATGATTGCATTTAAATATAGTGCCGACTGCAATTCATGAAAACCATAAGGCGCTCTTTCTTTAATAAAGATTTTCATATTCTTTTTAAAATCATCTATCTCTTCATCAGTATCATCCGCTTTATAATATTTATACAACTGAAAGGATGAAAAAACAAACAGCATGATATGCATTAGCAAAATAATTCCTAAAATATTAATTAATGCAGGAGTAATTAAATTAAACTGAAAGCTCAACAATAAACAAATCACAAACAAGAAGTATATAATGTATCCTTTTGCTTCTTTATCAAACAAACCAGTACCTTTAAAAAATGAATAGGTATTTTGGATTAAAACCATAAAGGACGCTAATAAAATAGCAAAAAGAAAGTGGTTTGTGTTTATTATTGTTTGATTAAAAAAACTTAGAGCCAACAAAATACCTCCAAGAGTAAATGCAATAGCTACTGAAAGAAAGGCTGATTTTAAATAATAATAATATTTTCGTTCTTTTTCTTTGGAAACTTTATAGATTAAAAATAATTGTCCTCCAAAAGACATAACGCTTTTAAAAAGATTTGCCAATGAAATAATAAAGGAGAATCTTCCAAAATCAGATAATGACATAAATCTGGCTAAGCCATAATTTACCAGCCACCTTGAAACAAAATTCATCCCATTAGAGATGGTATTAGAAAATAAATATTTAATTACCTTATTATTCAAAGTAATCACTTTTTAACCCCACAAAAATCTAATTCTATAGCTTCCGTTTTGAATCTTTTAAACTCTTTATGTGCTACCAAATAAGCAACTATATCTGCTTTCCCATTGATTGCTTCATAATCTGTCAAATCATACTTATTACTTTCCTCCAAATTTGGCTCAACTAAAAGTAAATCAAATTTTCCTTCTGCTAGCAGTGTATCTGCAACTTGTAAGGAAGGAGACTCTCTTAAATCATCAATATCTGGCTTAAATGCCATACCCATTAATGCAATAGTTGGTTTTTTGTTGTTATCCAATTCAAACTGTAAAGCAGTAGATTTTATTTTCTCAATTACCCATTCCGTTTTATAGTTATTTATCTCTCTTGCATTTCGTATAATTACTGCCTCTTTTTCAAATTCTGAAACAATAAACCATGGATCAACAGCAATGCAATGCCCACCAACTCCAGTTCCTGGTTGTAAGATATTCACTCTTGGGTGTTTATTTGCTAGATTTATTAACTCCCAAACATTAATTCCTGCTTTATCACAAATCATACTCAATTCATTAGCAAAAGCAATACTCACATCTCTTGATGAATTTTCAACCAACTTACACATTTCAGCCGTTTTTGCATTAGTTGCATGCAATTCACCTTTCACAAAATGACGGTAAAAATCTTGTGCTGCTTTTGTTGATTCTTCATCCAAACCGCCAATCACTCTATCATTATGTTCTAATTCATAAATTACTTTTCCAGGAAGCACTCTCTCAGGGCAATAAGCAATATTTATTTTCCCTTTAAGTTCAGGTCTTTCCTCAAAAATAATTTTAGCCATTTTATCAGTTGTCCCAACAGGGCTTGTTGATTCTATGATAAATAAATCTCCATCTTTCAAGTTTGGGATAATCATTCTTGTTGCTGACTCTACATACTTTAAGTCAGGTTCATGATCTCCTTTAAAAGGGGTGGGAACTGCAATTAAATATACATCTGCCGTATCAACAGTAGTACTAGCCTTTAAGAATCCTCTTTCCACTACATGTTTTACCAGCCCATCTAGTGCAGGCTCTACAATATGAATTTTACCCTCATTAATAGTATCAACAACAGATTGATTTACATCAATCCCTTGAACTTTAATTCCTCTACTTGCAATTAAGGCTGCTGTCGGCAAACCAATATAACCCAAGCCCATCATTACTACTTTCAAATCTGTCATTTTATTTTTTTGATAAAAATTCTACAATTCGTTTACTTGCCTTCCCGTCACCATAAGGATTGTGCAATTTACTCATACTCTCGTATTTTTCGGAATCTTGTAAAAGTGCATTTGCCTCTTCAACTATTTTTTCCATATTAGTACCTACCAAAATCACTGTTCCTGCTTCAACTGCTTCTGGTCTTTCAGTAGTTTCACGCATTACCAATACCGGTTTACCCAGTGATGGCGCTTCTTCCTGTACTCCTCCACTATCAGTAATAATTAATTTTGATTTTTCCATTAACCACAAAAATGCTTCATAAGGTAATGGGGATATTAAATCAATATTCTCTACATCTGATAGAATTGCATTCACTGGCTTTTGCACATTTGGGTTCAAATGCACAGGATAGATAATCTGTACATTATTTTCTACTGCAATTTCTTTTAAAGCCTTACAGATATTCAAAAATCCTTCTCCATGATTTTCTCTTCTATGCCCAGTTACTAAAATTAAATCTTTATCCGAATCAACTAAATTTTTAAGCATATTAATTTGCTCATTATCAATACTCTTTACTTTCTCAACTCCATCCAAAAGCGCATCAATAACCGTATTTCCTGTAACTAAAATTCCATCTTCTGATATATTTTCATTCAATAAATTTTGTTTGGATTGCTCAGTTGGTGCAAAATGAAAATCAGCAATTCTTCCAGTAATACTTCTGTTAATTTCTTCTGGGAAAGGTGCATATTTATTAAATGTTCTTAACCCTGCCTCAACATGACAAACATTTGCTCCAGAATAAAAACCTGCAATACTTGCCGCCATTGTAGTGGTTGTATCTCCATGCACAAATACGAAATCAGGAACAAATTCTTCTAAAACTGGCTTTAAACCATTAATTATTTCCCCTGTCAAATTATATAAATTCTGATTAGGTTTCATTAAATCTAAATCATAATCAGGTGTAATATCAAAAAACTCCAAAACTTGATCGAGCATTTCTCTATGCTGTGCAGTTACACAAACCTTAGTTTCAAAATTATTACAATCTTTAAATGCTTTTACAACTGGCGCCATTTTAATAGCTTCTGGTCTTGTACCAAATACAATCAATACTTTTTTCATTTTTTTCTTTAATCAACTAGTTCATTAAACTTAAATTCTAACTCTCTTTCTTTATTTGCAAAGAAATTATACAATTTATTAAAAAGTGGTAATTCTTTTGTCACATCTTCTTCTATCAAATCATGCAACATCTCTACAGCATTCAATCCTTCTAATATTACAGCATTGGATTTATAATCCGCACTAAAAAACCCTTTTCCAATCAACAAACCTAGGGTTCTATTTCTACTCAAATCATTTAATGAAGTCAAACATAAATCACCAAAACCACAAGCTAAAAACAAGGTATCACCTGAACCACCCAAGGATCTTAACAAAACTCTAACTTCTGAAAATGCTTTAGTCAATATCATAAAACGAGTATTTGGTGAATTATATTTAGCATCTACAACACCAAGTACAACAGCATAAATATTCTTTAACACACTAAGTAATTCTACACCTCTTAAATCAGTTGTACAATCAATATGTAGTGCAGTATTCTTTACAATTTTATTTACAGTTTCGTATTGCTGTTTTGTAGTGTACCCAAGGGTAAGTAAAGTATCAGCATGTTCCATAACCTCAACAGCAAATGATGGTCCTTTTAATGTTACAACATTTTCTGTATCTAATTCTTTTTTTACACTTTCCACAATAGTCCTCCCCTCTTCAAACAAACCTTTAGATAAGTTAACAAATAATGCATCCTCTTTAAAAAAAGATTTTAACGCGATTAAATTTTCTATTATAACTGATGAAGGAAGAGCAATGAAAAATATATCTGCATCTCTAATAAATTCTTTATCAGAACTTGCTTTTAAATGTTTTGTAAGATGTTTATTTGGAAAGCAAGATTTATTTGTTTGAAATTGATTTATCTCTTCAACTTTCTCTTGATTTCTAGAAAATAAAGTCACCTTATTTTCAGTATTTACTGAGAGTTCGTTTGCAATTGCAGTTCCAAAAGTACCTGCACCAAGTACTAAAATATTCATACTACAAAAATAAAAGGATTATACTACTTCTGAGGTGTATCCATCAACATATTTCAACAAGAGTTCTTTAACAACCTTTTCATCTTGATTTTCTCTAGCAGATTTAATTGTATTAACACAAATACTCACTTCATCAAAGGTCAATTTACTCTCTTTAGCTTGCATAATCCTGGGATGTTCTGATTGAACTACATCATTACCAATCAATAACTCTTCATATAATTTTTCCCCAGGTCTAAGCCCAGTAAATTCTACTCTTATATCTCCATCAGGGTTTTCATTATCAATAGGTGTAAGCCCACTTAAGTGAATCATTTTATAAGCTAAATCAATAATTTTAATTGGCTCACCCATATCTAAAACAAAAACATCTCCTCCTTTTGCCATAGCTCCTGCTTGTAAAACCAGTTCAACTGATTCTGGGATTGACATAAAATATCTTGTTATGCTCCTATGAGTTACAGTAACAGGCCCTCCTTTTTTTATTTGATTTCTGAACAGTGGCACTACTGAACCAGCTGAATCTAATACATTACCAAAACGAACCATTGAAAAACATGTGTTGCTTTTCTCTGAAAATGCTTGCAATACTAATTCTGACATTCTCTTTGAGGCTCCCATCACGTTTGTAGGTCGGACTGCTTTATCTGTAGAAACAAGAACAAAATTTTCCACATTTAATTCATCAGCAACTTTTGCGACATTAAAAGTCCCAACAACATTATTATAGGCACCCGAAACAACATTCATTTCAACCATAGGAACATGCTTATAAGCGGCCGCATGATAAATTGTATCAATCTTATTTA
>Ga0206679_10003130_pt1 | contig 12864 bp, 15 predicted proteins | sample M110012015metaG_FD_155464 | JGI IMG/M metagenome (GOLD analysis project Ga0206679, IMG submission 155464) | Ammonia-oxidizing marine archaeal communities from Monterey Bay, California, United States - M1 100m 12015 | ecosystem: Environmental > Aquatic > Marine > Intertidal zone | place: USA... | reverse complement strand
AATCCACAGCAATTCAACAAGTCTGTCTTGGTTAGTACGAATTTGTTTATGGATATAATCTCGGAACTTGCATCAGGAATTGTTGGTTCAATTGGTTTGGTTTACTCATCCAATATGGGAGAATCATATGCCATGTTTGAGGCAGCACATGGAAGCGCCCCATCGTTCAAGGGACAAAACAAGGTTAACCCCACTGCAACTGTTCTGGCAGGGGCATGGATGGCGGAGTATCTTGGCGAGCCGGACATAAAAAATGCAATATTTTCAGCAACACATCAAGTTATCGATGATGGAAAATATGTGACGTTTGACATCGGTGGTGACGCAACTACGACTCAGATGTCTGAGCAGATTGCAGAGATTGCAAAAAACAACCTTAGAAAATAATTAATTTGTGACCTGAACCAGGATTAACTCTTCAAAAAATAATTTTTTACGCGCTAAAATTTTTGCACTAAAGCCTTCTGAATTAACCATGTCAATTAATTTCTGATATTTTGATAATGAAGATGTTACAAAAATAAATTTCCCTGACTTGTTTAAGCGTGGTAATGCTGATTTAATTATTTGAGATGGTATTTCAAACCCATCCGTACCTCCATCTGTTGCGGGATCTATTATCTCGTCTGTTGCCAAATACGGTAAATTGCATATGATTAAATCAAATTTTTTTGTAAACACGTCGGCGGCATTGCAGCAAATCCTGTTTCTAATTGGTGTAGATTGCTGTCTTAGTGAATTGATGTTTATGTCAGTTCCAATAACTAGACCAAAAGAACCAGAAAGAATTTTTGCCAAAAATCCAGAGCCTGTGCCAATGTCAAGTGCATTCTCGCCTTTCTCGTTTTCTATGTGATCTGCTAAAAAAAACGTGTCTTCAGCAGGCAGATATGGGCTAGACTCTGCTAATCTTTTTTGCAAGTTTGATAATTTCATTGGTATCCAAGTCCTCTAGTCTACTGTCAGATTTTATTGTAATGCCAAAGTTTTTGGCAATGTTTTGTATGGTTTTTCTCCTATACGAGAATAATTTGTTTACTGTTTCAATTAACTCCTTTGTTACCATATAATTTCGCGTTATTTGTAGAACTACAGAATCAACTTTTGGTCTAGGAGAAAAATTTGTATTTTTTACTTTTTTCACTATTTTCATATCAAATCCATATTGCGACAAAACCGAGATTGCACGCCTCTCTTTCATGGAATCTGTCAGCAGTTTCTCTGCAAAATCACGTTGGACCATAATCATTGCTCGGGAAAATTTTTTTTGTAAAAGCCACTGTATTGCAACCCTGCTTTTTGAGTAGGGAAGGTTAGAGACAAAAATATCAAATTCAGGCTCATTTTTGAACCCATCACCATTCTTTATGGTAAGATTTGGGAGTTTTGAGAAATTCAGTGTGGCATCATCATAGAGTTTCTTGTCAATCTCGATTGTGGTGACATGTTTTGCGCATTTGCACAAAAGTGGTACCAGTATGCCTTTTCCAGTACCAATTTCATAGACTAGATCATTTTTTGTAATTTTAGATTCACTAACTATGAACTTTGCAATGGATTGTGATGTTAGAAAATGTTGTCCAAATTTTTTTCGTTTATTCATCGCCTGACAAATAATTTGAACTGCGTTTCTCCTGCAATTTCTTCAAGAATTCTTTTTGAAAGGTGCTTTACGGGTTCTTTTAATCCTGCACGGTCTTCCATGTCCTTATAGTTTAGGAATTTTTGTTTGTTAATCTGCTCTATTATTAATTTAAGATATGTCTTGCCAATGCCAGGTATTAGTTCGAGTGAATGTCTTCGTGGTGTTAGTGGTTGTGCGTTATTTATGTAATCAACAAACCTTTGTTCGTTTTCTGTCACAATAGTCGTTACAACGTTATCTAATTCACTTTGTGCAGAACCTGTAATCATTTCATAGTCAAGCTTACCTAAAACAGATTGAACCTTTGTTCTTCCTTCTTTACCAATGTAAATTTTTTCACCTATATCAAATGTAGAATCTTCCACACCTAAGATCTCTAATAGAGTCAATCGCTCTTCGCCAAGTGCTGTAACAATAATTCCGTCGCGACCACGTACAGTTTTTGATTTTCCCAATGTAGTAAAATCTAAAACATATGCATGCTCTTCATACTTTCTTGATTGGGTGTTTACCCTTTCCAAAAATATCACCAGACGGTTAGGAGTTGTCCTTAATGATCTTTAATATTTTTTCTAATGTTTCAGACAAAATTAGTTTTTTCCATCCAAATGTAAAGGAACGTAATTCTGACATTGTTTTAGGGCAGATATTGATTAATTCTACCGCTTCTTCTTCTGTGAGACCACATTCTTTTACTAATTCCTGCTTCATTTTTTTAGCAGTGTCAGCATCAAATTTTGCAAATTTTGTTGCATAGTCAAAAGTCCACCTCTGTATTTGATCCATTGTATCAGGGTCTTGACTTGCAAGTAATTCCTTAACTTCAGATATAGATACAGCTTGTTTCTTTTTTACATTTTCCATATTTTATACACCGAATGGTTTGATATGATCTAATCTAGTGATTAAGGTTTTTGTTTTATCGCCTAGTTTGACGTCCAGTGTCACAATTCTTCTGCCTACTTCCTTAACAATGCCCACTTTTCCGTGATATCGTCTATGTGGAAGTGCTTTGTGTTGTCTAGGATCAATTATCACTAATGCCCTATCACCCACATTGTATTCTCTAAGCATAAAAGATACACCACGTGGTGCACGTTTTGTCATTACAGATCTTGATTTATGCTTAAATCCGTGTGAACGACCAGATGTCTTTTTTGTTGCCATATCAGAAAAATTGGCAGTTTGCCCTTATTTTAAGACTTACTCAGAATTTACTGATTCTGTATCTAGAACGTCACTTTCTACTTTTTCAGGTTCTGGATTAGATGCTACAGTTTCATTTGGTTTAGATGCTACTTTTGCCACCTTCTTTTTCTTTGTATCTCCGTCTGGATCAATTACACCCTCTTCACCAAGAGCAAATATTACTTCCTGTTCAGGATGATGTGGACTATCAACCATTCTGGCAATTCTTTTCTTTCCTGATTTTTTAAAGTAAATTCTATATGTACTTGTATGTGCAACTACATTTCCACCAACTGGTTTAGTTGGATCACCAAAGAATTGATCAGGAGAGGACATTACTTGGTTTGTCATTATGCTGGCAATGTTATATGTCTCAGCCACTCTGACTAGCAAATGAACAAATCTATTGAGCTTTTGTTGTCGTATTGCAAGTGTTCCTCTTCCAAGATATTCAGACCTGAATAGTCCAACTGCAGAATCTGAAATTATAAGTTTAATATTATTTTCATTAATCATTCTACTGGCTTCTTCAAGTATCAGCATTTGATGTGAGCTATTGTATGCTCGTGCAACTATAATGTTATCAAGTACTTTTTCTGGATCCATCCCATTAGCTTTTGCAATTGATACTATTCTTTCTGGTCTGAAAGTATTTTCACTATCCATGTATAACACTCCACCTTCTTGACCACCTTCTGCCTTTGGTTTTTGTACCTGGACACACATTGTGTGACAAAATTGAGTTTTCCCACATCCAAATTCTCCATAAACCTCTGTTAATGCTTGTGTCTCTACTCCACCATCAAATAATGTATCAAGACAGTCAGTTCCTGTAGTAATTTTACCTATATTCTGACGTTTTTTATATAATTCACTTGCACTGACAAAATCTTTAGTGATTAAACCACCTTCAACAAGACCCTCTCTTGCCTTCTCAACTAGTTTTGCAGCTGTATCAATATCCATGCCTGTTAACTCAGCAACTTCTACCGGTCCTCTTACAATTAGATCCATGATACTGTGTACTCCTGCGTCATTTAGTTTTCTTGTTGTTACTGGTCCAACCCCTGCTAAACTATCTAATCTTAATTCTAATTCTTCAGGCATACCGTATGGTACCGTACTCTTATCTATAAAGGTATTGCTTTACTACTTTTTACTTAAATCAAAATCTTGAAAATTAATGTCTTCGTCGTCTTGAACTTGCCTTGTTTTGTCCTGGTAATTTAGTTAGAACAAGTCTTTTTCTAAAGTTACTTTTGTTTCTAAGTTTGGCATTTGTGCCAACAATCTTCCTCCCCTCAATTTTAGGTGTCTGACCTCTAACTTTACCTGCTTTTGTAAGCGATCCGTGTGTTGGCATAAGTTATTGCAAAGAATAGTGAATTTATGTATTTGGAAATTACCAGTATTGTGCCTTTATCTTTTCAATAACTCTTTCATGTTCAGGACCTTTTCGTCTGGCATATTTCTCCATTGCAGTAAGGGGAACGCCGCCTAATGATCTGGCCAACCCATTAAATGCCATTTTCTTAATAGAGCCTCCAGCTCCATGTTTGCCTGTTTTAGTCATGAATTTTTTAATACCATACTTGAAGTTGTGTTGCCATGTCTTATACATCACTCCTAGTTGAGTAGGATCTGAATCTTGACCCATGTCATAGAACTCTGATTTTTCCAACAATCCTATTGGGACAAACGTTAGCGGTGTTGCAGTAAACATACTATCTGGTTGCTCCTGCTCCAATTCACTGATTAGTCTAATTGTCTCCCATCCATCTTCTGGCTGTTCGTCGTTGTCTAGACCCATAATCAGTGTAAATGCTGGTATCCAATAATTCTCATTTAATGTTTTTACACCTTCTTTGACAACCCAATGCCATTCTTCAGGTTGGTAAGGAGCAAGTTTTCTGTCTGCATATTTTTCAATTAATCTTACACTGCCAGTTTCAAGACCGCATTGGATTCCTGTTAGATTGTCAGGTCCAGCATTGGTAATTTTTGAGATCATTGGAACCACTTTTTCGTCAGCAATTGCGCCAGAAAGTGTACCATGAGTTGGGTTTGTATGTTTTATGCCAGTAGACATGATAGCAGTAAATAATTCCTCTAGTGCATCACGATTTGGTTCCATGTTTTTTGATGTATGAATATCCATTCCATAAACAAAGATATCATCACTGTGAATCCATGCTCTATCCATCCCACCTTTTTTGATATTTACCTCGATTTCTTTTTTTACTTTTTCTGGAGAATAGTATCTTAATGATCTTAATGTTACATCACAAAACTTACAACCACGGCCACAGCCACGCATTACTTCAACCATTCCGTGCATACTTGGTTCAATAATATTTGGAATCTCATCCAAATCTGGTCTATCCCAGAAATTTACAAATCTGCCATGTAATGTTTTATTTTCACGTTTGAATTCTTTTATGTCAACTTTGAAGTCTTTTCTTTTTCTGAAAGGATCCATATTTTCAAATTGACCATCAATCAAATAATTAAAGAAACGGCCAGCATTTCCATCAATCTCAGGTGCAATTCCTCCTAACTCACCTTCAAGTATTGCATACAAACCATACTCCTCAATTTTTTCCGGGGCATAATTATACTGCCAAGTTCCTGATGCCCCAGCAATAACTTTAGCATGACTGCCATTTTTTTTCTTTGCGGCATTAATTCTACGATGTAAATCAGCGTTGTAAAATTCATCATATGATGTTTGTTTCCTTCCAAACGTAAATGTCATAGTTACTGGACCCATTCCAAGAGGATCCATTTCATAAGTTCCTACAACCTCGGTTTCTGGACCAATGAATTTTTCAATGTGGTTTGGATGTGCTACTACTACATCATTACGAGCAAAACCATCTCGAAGTAATCCAGCTTCAACCTTTCTAAGTCCATATGGAGCATATTTTGCTTGACCGTTTATGTCAGGACTCCAATTACAAATAAAATCAAAAAGCACTTTTGGCGTAACCTGCTTACCTAAAATTTTATACCAAAAACTGGATTTGTCACGATGCTCGTCAAGTGCTGGCGCGCATCCAAAGAATGTAGCAAGTGATAATCCTCTATATGGTGACATTAATGTCCTATCTGCAGTTAAAACAATTTTTGGACTTGGCATTTCTATACTAAGACGGCTTGTCGATTAATTGATTTTAAACCTTGCTCGTGTTACAAAACTAGATTTTCTCTAGTATTCCAGATTTTGTTCTCTGAAAATGTCCAAATTCACTGCTTTTGGCTAAATATTCTCCATCAAATACTGTTCCATCACGGCATGCTAGGTCCTGACCCACACAACAACTACCACAGATGCCAACACCACACTTCATCATGCGTTCAAGGCTGGCTTGAACAAAAATTCCTTTTTCGTTGGCAAGTTTGACTACTTTATACATCATCAATTCAGGGCCGCAAGTGTAGATTGCATCATATGTGTTTTCTTCCAAAAGTTTTTCCAAGACATCAGTGACATATCCCTTTTCACCATAGATACCATCTTCAGTAACAGGAATAATTCGAAACTCTCTATTGATGCATAATTTTTTTGCTGTTTCTTCAAAAAATACTTCTTCTTTTGTTTGTGAACCCATCAAAAGAGTAGTCTTGTTTGTGGTTTTTGCAAATTTGATTAAGCGCATTAATGGAACTAATCCTGTACCGCCACCAATCAACAATATCTTCCCATCTTTAATATCAAAAGAGTTTCCATATGGTCCTCTAACTCCAATTTTATCGCCAACTTGAAGATTGTATAATGCAGTAGAAGATTCACCACGTTTTCTTACTGTGAATCCAGCATCATCCTTTTTTTCTGAAATCATAACACTCATTGGTAATTCGTTAACACCTGGAATCCAGACCATTGCAAACTGACCAGGTTTTACATTAGCAAGAACTTCATCACGAAAATACAAAGTTCTTACAGTAGGAGTTTCATCAACAACTCTTTCAATTGTACAGATATGTGGGTGGTTAGGATCTCTTTGCTCTTCCAACCATCTCACCTATTGTTGAGTATCCTTTTCTCTCCATAAATTTTTCAATACCATTATTGATTTCTGAAAAAACTTCATCCCAATGATCACCCATTACGCTACCAAACTGTACTGCAGATGCACCTGCAAGAATAAATTCAACTGCATCTTCCCATGTTGAAATTCCACCACAACCAAGAATTGGAATATCAAACTTTGATGAGATTTCATAGACACACCTTAAAGCAATGGGTTTGATTGGTGTCCCAGATAAACCACCAATTTTGTTACTGAGAATTGGTCGTTCAACTTCTACGTCAATAGCCATTGCCCGTATAGTGTTAATTGCTGTTATAGCGTCAGCGCCTGCAGAGACGGCAGCATCTACAGTTTTTAGATAATCAGTACTTCCAAGTCCCACTTTGGCAATGACTGGAACGTCTGACATTGATTTCACTTTTTTAACAATTTTTGATACAAGTTCTGTGTCATCACCCACTTCAAGACCAACCTTTGCCACATGAGGACAAGATAGATTCAATTCGTATGCGGCAACTTTACAATCTTGGAATTTTTTAATCATAAATTCAAAGTCCTCTTCTACAGAGCCTACTAGACTTACAATAATTGGTACATTTTCATTTGGTCTTATCATTTCAGCAAAATTCTCTGCTCCTGGATTAGAGAGTCCCACTGCGTTAATCCATCCCCCTCCTTTAACACTGAAAATAGTTGGATTTGGATATCCTTCCCACGGTTCCTTGCTAAGTGATTTGGTAACAACTGCGCCGGCTCCAGCATCATACAGTCTCTTGAATACATCTAATGAAATTCCTAAAATGCCTGATGCGAGAATGGTTGGCCTTTCCAAAGTCAAAGAACCAATTGAAGTTGTGAGGCTTGGATTCACTTTGAAAATAGTAGATATAATTCTCTTATAACAGTTGATTTGCCTTCGTGTTGCGAACTTTTTTAATGAGGTTTTATTGGGTTATTGCATGCTCTCAGTTATTCTCACTGAATTAGGAATTGGTGTATTTGATAATGATAAATGTTTAAAATCATTTCCGTTTTCTAAGCCAGCTGAAGATTATGTTTTTGCAAAGAAAGGAAAATCAAGATTAAGTGAACTTTCTAAATTTTTGATCAGTGAGCATAGAGACGTAATGGTAAATGATCTAGCAATAAATGATCTACTAAAGAAAAAAGACATTGATTCGCAGGTTATGTCAAATTCCAAGATGGAAGATATTCAATTAACTAAAACAACAATACTAGTTAATGCAAATTTTGCCCAAGATGAAAATGATGCAATGCAAAAACTGAGAGAGTTTGCAATAGACTTATCCTCATCTAAAGTTACTGAAGTTTCTGAAAGTCCGGATCTACACATTATACAAGCAATTAACACTCTAGATGACACTGACAAAATAATTAATGGTATTAGTTCAAGATTACGAGAATGGTATGGACTTCATTTTCCTGAACTTGATAACATTATTGATAGTATAAACGGCTATGCACAGATCGTACTAGCTGGAAAAAGAAATGACATGCCGGATAGTGTTTTTGTGGACGCTGGATTTCCTGACTCGAAAGTCCAGATGTTATCTTTAGTAAAAGAAAAAAGTCGTGGAGGAGATATCACAGATGAAAATCTCCAAATTGTTCAAGCACTTGCAAAAAATATTCTTGAGTTATTTGATATGCGTAACAGTTTAGAGTCACAGATAGATGAACAAATGGAAAAAAATGCACCAAACATTACTGCGGTGTTAGGTACAACTGTTGGTGCGAGAATTCTGGCAAAAGCTGGAAGTTTAAATAAATTAGCAAAAATGCCTGCTAGTACAATTCAAGTTTTAGGAGCTGAGAAAGCACTTTTCCGTGCATTAAAGACTGGTTCAAATCCTCCAAAACATGGTCTACTTTTCCAACATGCCGTTGTTCATGCAGCACCAAGATGGCAGAGAGGTAAAATTGCAAGAGCCATAGCAGCAAAAGCTGCAATTGCTTCTAGAGTTGATGTACATGGTGCTGGTCTAAACACCACATTACTTGAGAAATTAAACATTAGAGTAAAAGAGATTGAAGAAAAATATACAGAACCAGTGAATAAACCAAGACCAGAAAACAAGCCTAGATTCCAAAGAAATTTTGATAGGAATGATAGATCATCTCAAAAGAAGAAATCTGGTAGATTCAAGAATAGAAAACGTAGGGAATTTGGACGACGGTAAAAATTTCTTTTGGTTTAATGTTGACGGTGAGGAAAAGATTGCCACTGAAAACTTAGTTCCGGGAAAACAAGTTTACAAGGAAAAATTATTACTAAAAAAGGGAATTGAGTATAGATTATGGGATCCTTTTAGAAGTAAGTTAGCTGCATCTGTAATGAATGGTTTAACAAATTTTCCATTTCATGAAAAATCAAATATATTGTATCTTGGAGTTTCAACCGGTACAACAATTAGCCACATATCAGATATAATTGGTCCAAACGGAATTGTCTTTGGAGTAGAACATTCCAGCAGAGTTGCTAGAGATTTTTTAGATAGAGTTGCAACATATAGAAAAAATATAGTGCCAATTATTCAAGATGCACGTAATCCAAAAGAATATTTTTCAGTTTACAGTAAAGTTGATATCGTTTATGTAGATATTGCACAGCCTGATCAAACAAATATTGCAATAGAAAACTGTAAAATGTATCTTAAACCTAATGGATATTTGTTTTTGGTGATCAAAGCAAGGAGTATAGATGTAACAAAAGACCCTAAGTATATAATTAATTTAGAAGTTAAAAAGCTTGAATCAGGGTTTAATATTGAACAAGTAATTGATCTTAGACCATACGATAAAGACCATGCTATGGTAATTGCAAAATCACCATCTTAGTTTTTTTTAGAAATAATTTTTTGCACTGGTTTCCAACTCATACGAATAAATGGTTCTGATTTTTTCTTTGAGAGTATTTTTTTCACAGCTAGTACCGTCTTTTTATCAGAAGGGTATCCACTTCCAAGATTAAAATTTTTGTTAAGTCTATGAATTGTTCTATCACGACTAACCTTTGCAATGATTGATGCCGCAGCAACTGTTACAAATCTACTATCTGCATGATGATATGATTTGATTTTTGCGTTTGATGACAGAGATGATATTTCTCTCCCAAATCTTTTGTAATCAACATCACATGAATCAACATAAGAAACGTTTGACTTCAGTTTTAAGACAATTTTAGCCATGTTTTTTGCCTCCAAATGGTTTAGATTGTGTTTAGAAACACTACGATCTATTGTTTTGGGTGTAATTCTAACGACATAATAATCATCTACAATTTTTAGTATTTTCTTATATAGAATGTCACGCGTTTTTGGTGTAAGTTTTTTAGAATCACGTACACCGATTGACTTTAGATTTTTCAGATTCTGTTTTTTTATTGAAATTCCAGCAATTACTAGAGGTCCAATCATAGAACCACGTCCTGCATCATCAATTCCGCAAATCTTCATAAAAAAATCCTGTAATTTACACTAAATAATATAGGTGAAAGATTTGTCATAGCTAATTACATAAAATGAATTCAAACATTACTGAGATAGTAGAAGGAACAACCAAGATTAGAGTTCCCAATGGTTCGATCAGTGAAAAAGTTCCACCGAAGGAACCTGCATTTTTTAATCCTAAAGCAAGTTTGAACCGAGATTTTTCAATAATAGCTTATTCATCATTTTGGAAAAATTTTCAGTATCCAAAAATTTTTCTTGATGGTTTATCTGGTATAGGTGCAAGATCTTTACGTGTGGCAAACGAAATTGATGGTGTAGATAAAGTTATTGCAAATGATATTAATCCGAAAGCCTTAGATCTTGCAAAAGAATCTTCAGAGATAAACTCTCTGAAAAATTTTGAAATTTCTGAGAATGAAACCTGTAGGTTTTTCAGTTTACACTCACGAAAAAATAATAGAGGATCAATAGTAGATATCGATCCGTTTGGTTCTCCATCAAAGTATGTTGACTGTGGTGTAAGGGCCACAATGCACGGCGGCTTACTATCTGTAACCGCTACAGACTTGCAAGTCCTACATGGTTTGTTCAATAATGCAGCAAAACGAAGGTATTACGGTGTACCTATTAAAACAAAATTTAGTAACGAAATTGCAATTAGACTGATTATAGGATGTATCTATCTTATATCGTCTAGATTAGATATTACAATACAACCAAAATTTGTAGATAATGATATGCACTACTATCGAGTATATCTCAAAATCTTGAATAAGCCTGAACAGGAAGATAAAATGGGATTCATCACATATTGCAGGGAATGTGGAATGCGAAAAACTGTGAAAAATATAGTAAATGAATGTGAGCTTTGTAAGGGTAAAATTGAGACAGCGGGTCCATTATGGATTGATAAGATATTTGATAATGACTTTGTAGCAATTATGAAAAATGAAGTGAAAAATCTTACTGTTAACAAAAAATGTGATGTTGTTTTAGAGAAATGTTATGAGGAATCTGATTTACAACCGACATATTACACACTAGATGAAATTGCCTCACGTATGAAATCCGCTCCATTGAAATTAGATACTGCTATTCAGAAACTACAAGATTCTGGATTTAATGCATCTCGTACATCATTAAACCCTACTGGCTTTAGAACAAATTGCCAAATTAACGATATATTGAAAATTTTTATGAATTAATAATATCCCATACAAATACAATATAATTCACTACTGGGTTTTCTACTGGCTTTAGGCTTAGTCAACTTGGTTTTGATGAATTTTTTCTTTAAAAAATCAGAAAACTCTGATGAATATTCACCATCAAATACCTTGAATAATGCATTTCCTTTTTTCTCTAATACTTTCTCCATAATTTTTACTGCGCTATAATTTAATGAGATTTGAGTAGCATGATCTACAGACCAATTACCAGATACTTGAGGAGATAAATCGCATATTAAAGAATTAACTTTTTTACCAAAATATTGAATGATTTCATCTACAATTGCTGGATCATCAATATCACCCTGAATGATTTGTACATTTTGTATGTCTTCTACAAATGATGTATCAATTCCAAGGACTTTACCTTGGTTACCACTAATTTGGTGTGCAACTTGACTCCATCCTCCCGGTGCACATCCAAGATCAAGTACGTAAGATCCTGGACCTATAATTCGGTAAGACTTGTTAATTTCTTTTAGTTTGTATGCGGCTCTACTTCTATAACCTTGTTCATGAGCAAGTTTTCTGTAGTGATCCTTTTTGGCATCAATTAATTTCATTTTTTCTTCTTTGAATATTCAGCTATAACCCAGTCTTCAATCAATTGGCAATGTAAAGGACTAGGTTCAGGATATACATTTTCAACATCGCATTTTTGTTCAACTGGACAGGTTAAACATGGAGAATTTTGAAGTGATTCAAGAGAAATTGGTGTCTGCTCTATGATAAGCTTGTATGTCCATCGATCTTTTTGTAGAATCTTTTCTCTGGATATCAATCCCCTTCTTTCTAATCGTAATGCAAGTCGTGAACCATCACGATTAGACAGTTTCAATTTTTTCCATAGGTCACTCTGTAACATTCCCTTATCTTCATAAGCAGCAACTATCTCACACACTTTGTTAGTAATCCTATCCATATCCATCTTTTCAATTTGGAAATTACGTATCTGTTCATCAGAAAACTGTTCTTCTAATTCCTCTTCTGGCGTTCTTTCAGATTCCTCTTGTTTTATTTTTTCTGCTTCAGCTTGTTTTATTTTTTCTGCTTTTTCAGCTTTCTCTTGTTTTATTTTTTTTGCTTTTTCAGCTTTCTCTTTTTTTATTTTTTTTGCTTTTTCAACTCTCTCTTTTTTTATTTTTTTTGCTTTTTCAACTCTCTCTTTTTTTATTTTTTTTGCTTTTTCAACTCTCTCTTTTTTTATTTTTTTTGCTTTTTCAGCTCTCTCTTTTTTTATTTTTTCTGGTTTTTCTGCTTTTTTTGGTTTGTGTTTTTCAGCTTTTTTTGGTTTG
>Ga0206679_10003128_pt1 | contig 12869 bp, 12 predicted proteins | sample M110012015metaG_FD_155464 | JGI IMG/M metagenome (GOLD analysis project Ga0206679, IMG submission 155464) | Ammonia-oxidizing marine archaeal communities from Monterey Bay, California, United States - M1 100m 12015 | ecosystem: Environmental > Aquatic > Marine > Intertidal zone | place: USA... | reverse complement strand
ATTATCTCTTTTGCAATATTTCTAATTTCAATTGTTGGACTAACAAAACAATTTAAAGTAACTACTCCACAATTTGTAAAAAGCTTACTTACTTCTGAAATTCTTCTTATATTTTCAGCTCTATCTTTAGATGAAAAAGTTAGGTTATTACTGATTCCTACACGAATATTATCTCCATCCAAAAGTTGGTTTAATATCCCTTGAGAATGTAAATATCTCTCTACTCCTTTTGCTACAGTAGTTTTTCCAGAACCAGATAGTCCTGTCATCCAAATTACTTTCGCCCGTTGATGCAATAGTTTTTCTTTATCCTCTTTTTGGAGGATATCATCAAATATGGGGAATAAATTATCTTTCGCTTCTTTCATAATTAAGTTGGCAAATTTAGTAAAAATATCGGAATTAAAATTCATTAATAATATCAGATATAATTAGTAGATTTGTGAGAAATTTTACGTGATGAAGATTGAAGAATACCTTGACTCTACTTATTTGAAAACATCTGAACAATCAGGGATTTCAGAAGAAGAAAATAAAGAGAACATTATACAGCTTGTAAATCAAGCAGTAAAGTATAATTTTAAATTAATTATGATTCGTCCTGATTATATTAAAGTTGCAAAACAAATGATAAAAGAAGCTAAATCATCTGTTTTAGTTGGTACGGTAATTGATTTTCCCTTAGGAAATTCATCTACAGAAATAAAAGTTAAACAAGCTCAAAAATTTATTACGTTGGGATCAGATGATTTAGATTTTGTTGCGGATTATAATATTTTTAAACAGAATAGATATGAAAAATTTGATAAAGATATTGTTGAGGGGACAAGAATTGGAATGGAAAACAATAAAACTGTAAAATGGATTATTGAGACAGGAGCTTTGTCAAAAGATGAAATAAAAAACATTACTAAACGAATATCAAAAATTGTAACAAAAGAGTTTCCAGAGTTTGCTAAGAATACTTTTATAAAAACTTCTACAGGATATTATGGAGGATTTGGAGCTACAGTTAAAGATGTGAAATTGATGAAATCAGTATCAGGAATTTTACCAATAAAAGCTTCTGGAGGAGTTTCAGATTTCAATGAGTTTGAACAAATGATGGAAGCGGGAGCCACTAGGATAGGAACCTCAAAAGCTTTAAATATTTTCCTCAAAAAATAAAAAACGAAAAACAAGTAAAAAAATGAATTTTAACGAATTATTAAAAACAGCCATAAATGCTTCTGTAGAAGGAGGCCATGCTATTATGGAAGTTTATGCTTCTGATTTTGCAGTCGAACATAAAGAGGATAAGTCTCCTTTGACTCTGGCAGATAAAAATTGTAATGATGCGATTGAAGAATTTCTGATTGAAACTAATATTCCTATTTTAAGTGAAGAAGGAGCTAAAATACCTTTTTCGGTGAGAAAAGAATGGGAGTATTCCTGGTTGGTAGACCCTTTAGATGGTACAAAAGAATTTGTAAAACGAAATGGAGAATTTACAGTAAATATTGCTTTGATTCATAATGGGAATCCTATTATGGGAGTGATTTATGTTCCTGTAAAAGAAGAATTATATTTTGCATTAGAAGGGTTAGGTTCTTATAAAAAATCAGATTTTAGGGATGAGGTTGGAGATTTAGAAACACTTATTTCTAATTCAGATTCCTTGCCTATTTCACATTCTAGAGAGTCATACACAATTGTAGGTTCTCGTTCTCACATGTCGGTAGAAACGGAAGAGTTTTTTGAGCAAAAAAAACAAGAACATGGAAATGTGGAGGTGATGGCAGTAGGATCTTCTTTAAAACTTTGCATGGTTGCAGAGGGGAAAGCGGATGCTTATCCTAGATATGCACCAACTATGGAATGGGATACAGGAGCTGGAGATGCTATATGTAGAATGGCTGGTTTCAAAGTATTGCAATACAACTCTAATATTCCGGTAGAATATAATAAAGAAAACTTATTGAATCCTTGGTTCCTGGTAAAATAAACCAATGAAAACAAAGATTAAAAAAGCACTTAAGGATAAAGATTTTTTGGAATTATTAAAAGGTAGTGGAATTTCTTTCTTTTTAAGATTCGGAGGATTAGCTATTGGATATCTCCTTACTCTTATTATTGCTCATCTTTTTGGAGCGGATGGACTTGGAGAGTACGTTCTTGCAATAACAATCCTTAGGATGTTTACATTATTAGCTAAAGTTGGTTTAGATACTACCTCTATTCGTTTTATCGCTTCTTATGCGTCAAAAGATAAATGGAGAAGCATCTTTCATTTCAGAAAGAAAGTAATTTTTATTTTATTAATTACCTCTATTTTATCTTCTTTAATTATGTATTTTCTTGCAATACCAATTGCAGATCTAATAAATACAAATTATAGATATGTTCAGTTAAATGCTTTTTTTGTTCTTCCAATGGCTTACTTTATGGTGAATTATGAAAGTTTAAGAGGGTTAAAAAGAATTGCTGAATTTTCATTTTTTTATAGAGTATCCCAAGGGTTGTTTTCTATAATTGTAATTGTAATATTACATCAATTTTTCACTAGTTCAGACATTCCTATTTATGCTTATTTAACTAGCGTTTTAATTGTTTCAGTATTATCTTTTTTCTCTTTTACTTATTGGTTTAGGAAGAAATCAGAAGGTATAGAAAAAGCAGTTTTAGAGGTGAGAAGTTATTCTAATTTATTAAAAATTTCTATTCCATTAATGTTTGCTCAATCTGTTCAGTTTATAATGTCTTGGACAGACAAACTAATGCTAGGCTCTATGTCCACTCCGGAAGAGGTTGGGATTTACCATACTGCTTTTAAGCTTTCCATGTTTGCAGCTGTTGCTTTAATGTCTATTAATAGTATAGCTTCTCCAAAGTTTGCAGAAATGTTTTCAAAAAATGATATGAAAGGTCTAGAAAAAGTAGTTCGTCAATCTACAAAAATGATTTTTTGGACGTCTGTTCCCTTAGTAATTATTTTCTTTATGTTCCCAGAATTTTTATTGGGTCTATTTGGTGAAGAGTTTAAGGTTGGCGTAACCGCATTTATTTTGTTATCTTGCGGTAAATTGTTTAGCTCTTTTTCAGGGTCAGTTGGTAATATTTTGCAGATGACAGGAAATCAAAATATACTTGCAAAAATATTATTATTTGCAGCAATTTTGAATATTGTTTTAAATTTATATTTAATACCAATATATGGTATTAATGGAGCTGCTCTTGCTTCTATGATATGCTTAGTGGTTTGGAATTCTGCTATGATTTTAGCAGTTAAGAAAAAGTTAGGTTTCTATACGTTTTATGTACCTTTTGTGAAATTATGAAAAATAAATTACCAAATTTTCTAGTTGTTGGTGCTGCTAAAAGTGGTACTTCATCTTTGCATCAATATTTGATTCAGCATCCTGATATTTTTATGTCTACTTTAAATAAAGAGGGTGTAAGTGTAAAAGAACCTCAATTTTTAATTAAATCTAAGGTTGAAAAAAGATTACACTTTGGGATATGGAAATGGAATGAGTATCTTTCAATATTTGAGGGAGTTAAAGAAGAAAATGTAATAGGTGAGGCTTCTGTTTTTTACCTATACTACTATAAAGAAGCAATTAAGAACATAAAAATCAGACTAGGTAATGATGTGAAGATAATCATACTTCTTAGAAATCCAGTAGATCGTGCTTTCTCAGCTTATTTACATGTTTCTAAGGGGATTAAAGAATCTCTTTCTTTTGAGGAAGCATTATCTGATGAAGAAGGAAGATTGGAAAGAAATGAATCTTTAACTCCAATGGTTATGTATAAAGATATGGGGTTATACTATAATATGGTAAAGGCATATAAAGATGCGTTTGAGAATGTTCATGTAGCTATTTATGAGGATTTTAAGGATGAAACAGACATGGTATTAGATAATATTTTTAATTTTCTGGGAGTGGATAAGACAGATAAAATAGATTCTTCTATAAGACATAATGTAGGAGGAAAAGAATGGAAGAATACAAAATTAAAAAATCTGTTTCAGAAAGAAAATATAGTAAAAAGAATCTATTTTAAATTGATTCCAGATATTATGAAAAATAAAATTAAAGAGAAATTGTTACAATTGTCTACTAATAAAGCAAAGACTATGAATCATCAAACAAGAGAAAATCTCAAATCCTTTTTTAAGGACGATATCGATAAACTATCAAAATTAATAGGGAAGAATTTAAAACATTGGACAAAATGAGTCTACCAAATTTTTTATGTATTGGATCTCCAAAATCAGGAACAACTTCCTTATTCGAGATATTAAAACAACACCCAGAAATTGGACTTTCCTCTTTTAAGGAACCCCATTTTTTTGATACAGATACAAATTGGAAAAAGGGAGTAGATTGGTATGAAAAAAATTATTTTACAGGATTAGAGTCAAAAAAATCTATTGGTGAATTTACTCCTTCTTATTTAGGGAGTGAGATAAGCGCTTTTAGGATTAAGAAAACTTTACATAAAGACATAAAATTTATTGTCTTGTTAAGAAACCCAATAAGTAGATCTTATTCTCATTATCTTCATACAAAAAGAGATGAATATGAAAACTTATCTTTTCTCGATTCTTTAGAGAAGGAAGAGGATCGACTTAAAGACTATAAAATTAATAAAGATGATGTTGCTTTTTCTCGTTTTTCTTACAAATACTCAAGTATGTATTCTTTACATTTAAAAAATTATTTGAATGAATTTAAAAAGGAACAGTTTTGTATTGTCCTATTTGATGACTTTGTAAATCATAGAGAACAGGTAATAAAAAGGATTTTAAATTTCCTAGATGTAGATGAAAACATAGATTTAAATATTGATATTAAAACTAACACAGCTAGTAAAGCTCGGTCAGTACATCTAAAGAAATTTATGGCAAAAAAATCAATTTTTAGAACATTATTAAAGTTTATGATTCCTTCATTAGAATTTAGACAAAGGATAAGAAATAAAATACATGAGAAAAATAATAAAGCTGCAAATAAAGCTTCTTTAACTAAGGAGGAGAAATTACTTTGTTATAATAATTATTTTGAAAATGATATTAAAGAATTAGAAAAGATGCTTGATATAAATTTAAATATTTGGAAACCATGATTGATTTTATCCAGAACATAACACAGAAAATACAAAAAGTACTATTCATCTTATTTTATTCTCCCAGTTTTAAAAAATTTGGGAGAAAATCTACTCTTGTATTTCCATTTCGTATTAATGGAGCAAAATTTATTTCAATAGAAAAAAAAGTACATGTAAATGAAGGATCTTGGATGTTGGCTCATAAAATATCGGAGAAAGATCCAGTTATTAAAATTGGAAGCGGGTCGTATATTGGTAGGTTTGTACATATTGTTTCGGTTAACGAGATTGACATAAAAGATAATGCTTTAATAGCGGATAAAGTATATATCTCAGATAATGCTCATGATTATAAAGATGTTAATGCAATCATAAAGGATCAAGATATTCTAGATCATGGACCTGTAGTAATTGGAGAGAACACATGGTTGGGAGAGAATGTATGCGTTATGGGAGCTTCCATTGGTAAACATTGTGTTATTGGAGCGAATGCAGTTGTTATTAACGATATTCCAGACTATTCAATTGCGGTTGGTTCTCCAGCGAAAGTGATCAGAAAATATGATGATTCATCTAAAAAATGGGAAAAAGTCAATTAATGAGATTATTATCAAAACATAAACTATTTGATACTATTTTATTACTGCTTTTAGTTTTTAGTACTGGTGGTTTGCTTTTTGCTTTTCATAGGAACTTATTTTCTATTATATTATTTTGTACGTCTTTATTCTCGTTGTTTTTTATGGGGAAAAGAATAAAAAAATCAGTTTTTAACACCTCTCTATTTAGCTTGATGTTTTTCTGTTTTATTATTTGCCTGAACTATATATATTCTTTAGGTAATCAGAGTTACATTAAATATGGATTTCATTTATTAAATATATCTTCATGTGTTTTTATTTTAACGCATTTTATTAATAATAGAGATACATCTTATTTTTTAAATAGGTTGAGGTGGGTATTACGCCTTATATTATATTATTCTATATGTAATTTTTTGTTTTACCTTCTTGTTAAAAATAATTTATCTCAAATAACATATAATACAGATAAGATTATTCATACGTTTAATCATATATTTTTTTATAACCCAGAACGATCTGCGTTTAATCTTCTTGGGTTAGAGTTTGTAAGAAACCAAGGATGGTTTTGGGAGCCAGGTATTAATCAGATATATTTAAATATATTACTATATTTAGAGGGACTTGTTTTTAAACGAAATAAATGGATTATTTTACTGACTGTTTTTGCAATCTTCACTACATATTCTACTACAGGGATAATTATTATGATGATTATTCTTCTTTACATCTTTAAGTCTTCTATAAAACAAAATCCAATTTTAATCTTTCTGGCTGTCAGTGTTGCAGTGCCTTTTTATTTTATAGCAAAATCAAATGTAGAAGAGAAATTAGAAACTTCTTCTTTTCAGAAGAGATATTTTGACCTGATACAAACAATTTCTATTACAAAAGACTATCCTTTAACTGGGATTGGTTTGGATGACAGGTTTTTTAGTGATTTTAGATCTTCTCATTTTATTAATAATAACCTCCTTAATTCATTTGAAGAATCTACTAGTTTAGAATTGAGAGCAAAATCAACAGATAAAGGAAGTTCTAATTCTATAACATATTTAATGGTAGCAATGGGAATACCTATATCATCTTTTTTACTGTATTGTTTGTTTAGGCAAACACTATTCCCGAATAGAAAAAGGATTATAATGATGATTGTTTTTATTTCAGTATTTACAGAACCTCTTTTGTTGAGGCCTTTTTTTCTGATACTTATTGTTTCTGGAATGATGTCATTTTTTAGTAGATTTACAAAATAGAATAAATTAAATGAAAAATATTTTAATAACAGGTGGAGCGGGGTTTATAGGGTCCAGATTATGTGAAAAATTATTCGAAAGAGACTATAATATTACCATTCTGGATAATCTGTCAGAGCAAATTCATGGGTCTATAGAGTCTTCTCTTTTCAAGAAAATAAAAAGAAAATCAACTTTTATAAAAGGAGATGTAAGAAATAAAGAGGATTGGAAAATAGCGATAAAAGGACAAGATATTGTAGTACATCTGGCTGCTGAAACAGGTACAGGGCAGTCCATGTATGAGGTAGAAAAGTATAATGATGTCAATATAATGGGAACAGCTCATTTATTAGAACTTCTTGCTAATTCCACACATTCTGTTAAAAAAATTATTGTGGCCTCCTCCAGAGCTATTTATGGAGAGGGTAAATATAATTGTGACATTCATGGAGATCAATATCCTCTTCAGAGAAACGAAAAAGACATGGAAAAAGGAGAATTTAATCCAAAATGTGATATTTGCAACTTGGAACTTAGTCTTTTAGCAACAGATGAAGAATCTAAAATACATCCTTCCTCAATTTATGGAATAAACAAACATCAACAAGAGCAAATGGTGATGTTAATGGGAGAATCCTTAGGGATTCCATCTGTTGCTTTTCGATATCAGAATGTTTATGGTCCCGGACAATCTTTGTCTAATCCCTATACGGGCATTTTGTCTATTTTTTCTACCAGAATTTTAAATGGAAATAATCTTGATATTTATGAGGATGGATTAGAAAGTAGAGATTTTGTTTTTATTGATGATGTGGTAGACGCTACTATTCTAGGAATAGAGAAAGAAGAAGCGAATGGGAAGGTGTTTAATGTTGGTTCAGGAACAGCAACAACTGTAAAAGAAGTAGCGGAATCATTAAAGAAATTCTATGATTCTAGCATTAATATATCTATAAGTGGGAAATATAGGTTAGGGGACATTAGGCATAATTATGCAGATTTAAACAAAGCAAAATCTCTCCTAGGTTTTGTCCCGAAATATGATTTTCAGAAGGGTATTTCAGAATTTGTAAGCTGGGTAAAAACTCAGGAAATAATGGAGGACAAATACGAAAAATCAGTACAGGAGCTGAAAGAAAAGGGATTGATGAAATGAGAACGAAGTCATTAATATTTATTATACTATTTTCTAATTTTCTAGTGCCAGCACAGGAAGTAAACCCTGATTTATATGGATTTGCAACTTCTAATACTTTTACTTATTGTGATATAAATGATACATCTTTTATTGATAAGGTATTAAAAATTAATCCTCAAGTATTAAGATTTCCTGGAGGAGCAATGGGGAATTTTTACCATTTTAATAAGAATGGATATGGTTTTGATTTTGCAGAAATTGAAAAATATGCTAAAGGAAATAGATTCATTCAAAGATCAGAAGCTCTAAATAATGCAAATATCAAAAAAGGGCATACTCATGACTATATTGATGACTTTATTAAATTAGTAAAAATAACAGATGCAAAAGTAGTTCTTGTTGCAAATATGTTTGTGGATAATGATGATATTATTAAAATGATATCAAAAATGAAATCTCATAAGCTTGAGATTATAGGAGTAGAATTAGGAAGCGAACTTTCCAATAGAACTTTTTATTTAAATGGATATACAATTGATGAATATATAAAGGACGCAAAAGATTGCTCAGATAAAATAAAGAAATATTATCCAGAATTAAGAACCGCAATTGTTGCAGCTCCACTCCATGATAACTCAACACACCGTCATTCTGTTTGGAATAAAAAGCTTTCTAACATGGACTTTTATGATGATATTATTGTTCATTCCTATGCTAAAGTGGTAAAAGGTAAAAAAGAATATGGACAAATGCTGACTGTAGAACCAGAAGGTGAAACTCAGGAAGAAGCATTTGAGATTTATAAAGGAAGAACGTTAAAGTTTTTGAATACGGATTTCCCAAATGAGATTGCAGAATATAATAAGATATTTAATAAGCCAATTTGGATTACAGAATGGAATTTACAGATTTCCAGAACAACAGGAAATACTTTGTTGCAATCTCTTTTTGTTGCACAGTATTTTTTAGAATTAATGAGTAATCCTGACTTACAAAATATAACTTTAACTACTTATCATAATATGGGAGGTAGAGACTATGGTGGTTCTATTTTCAGAAATAATAAAGAGGTGTTGGAAATACAAAGCACCTATTATCCCCTTACTCTTTTATCTGAAATATTTAAACATGATATTGTAAGAATTGAGAAAGATCAATTTAATAACATATACACTTATAATTGTTTGGATAAAAATGATAAGTTAGTTTTTTCTTATGATGTAGATTGGGAAATGAAGCACTTTAGATTAAATCTTAAAGAGACAACTAAAATATATGGTAGTAATAATTTGTTTGACAAAGTAAATCCGAATGGAATATTCCTCTTAAAAACAGATTTAAAAATTAAATATTAAATTGACTACTACAAAGCAAATATTTGTAGTAGGAAATAGTAGAAGCGGTACTACTATGATGGGTAGAATTATTGGAAAACATTCTTCCGTATTTACTTTTAAAGAGCTTCATTTTTTTGGTCAATTATGGTCTTCAAAGGATGAAAATAAATTATTAGGCAAAAATGAATCTATAAAATTGTTTTCGAAATTATTAAGCATACAGGAATTTGGGATTTTTCAACAAAATAATCCAAGTCAATTTGATGAGATTTCAGAATCTGTTTTGGATAAAAAATCCTATTCTAGTATTGATATTTTTAATTCGTTTTTAAATTATTCTGCAGAGCAAAATAACTCTGTTATACCTTGCGATCAAACTCCCAGAAATGTATTTTATATTCAGGAAATTCTAGATAATTTTCCAGATGCAAAAATTGTAAATATGGTGAGAGATCCGAGAGATGTTCTCCTATCTCAGAAAAATAAATGGAAAAGAAGGTATTTTGGTGCTTCAGGAATTCCTTTTAGAGAAGCGATTCGTTCGTATTTTAACTACCATCCTATTACTATTTCTAAAATCTGGAATACTTCTATTTTAAATGTGAAAAAGTTTGAGAAGGAAAAGAGAGTTAAGACTATTAAATTTGAGGATTTATTATTACATCCTAAATCTACTATTTCAGAATTGTGTAGATTCTTGGAACTTGATTTTGATGAAAATATGTTAATGGTTCCTAATATAGGTTCTTCAACAAATTTGGACAAGGATAGCGCTTCAGGGATAGATAAAAGTAAGATTGGAAATTGGAAAAAGGGAGGATTGAATCTTTCTGAAATGTATATATGCCAGAAAATGTGTAGGGAAAACATGAGTTTTTATGAGTATGAAAATAGAGTTTTTAATTTGATGCCCTTGTTCACAATTATTAGTATTTTCACTTTTCCTATTAAGATAGGTATTTCATTTATTCTTAATTTGCACCGAATAAAAAACTTTAAGGAGTTGATACAAAAACGAATTTTGAATAAATGAAAGTAGGTGTTTTTATAGTAGGAGCACCAAAAGCAGGAACAACTTCATTGTTTCATTATTTGTCAGCTCATCCCGAAATTAATATGAGTTCGGAAAAAGAACCTAATTTCTTTTCTGATAAAGAGTTATTAGAACAAGGTTTGTATTATGGTGGTTCCAGAATTGATACTTTAGAGAAATACAATAAATTATTCTCTGAGCGAAAAGACGAAAGAATATTGGGGGAAGGATCTGTTTCGTATCTTTTCTATCCAGAAGTTCCTGTCAAAATTAAAGAATATAACCCGGAATCTAAAATAATAATTATGCTACGAAACCCTGTAGAAAGGGCGTTTTCTCATTATCTAATGGATTACAGATTAGGATTAACTTCCGATTCTTTTGAATCAGAATTTAATAAGAAAGAGGGATTAAATTTCCAACAATATTTTTTGTTAGGGAATTATTCTTCTCAAATTAAAAGATATTTGGATGTTTTTGGAAAAGAGAATATTCATATTGTTTGGTATTCTGATTTTAAGAAAAACTCGGAGAAAGAAGTGAAAGAAGTATTTAATTTTATTGGAGTAAACTCTACTTACAAAATTGATTTTGAGACGATTCATAATAGTTTTACAATGCCAAAAAATAATTTTATTAGAATGATTTATTCTGTTGTTTGGCTCCGAAAATTTCTAACATTTATGTTTCCTTCTAAATTACTAAAATTAGTAAGAGGTACTCTTTTTAGAAAAGGAGATAAACCTAAATTACAAGAGAGTTTAAAAAAGGAAATCCAATTATATTATCAAAATGACATTCAACAAGTAGAACAAATTTTATCAGTCAATTTAGAAACATGGAAAAAATAGGATTGGTTACCATAACATATAATTCTGCAGATGTTTTAAAAGGTTTTTTAGATTCTACTTTTAAGCAAACTTTTCAGAATTTTGTAATTTATATTATTGACAATGATTCTCAGGACAACACTCTTGATCTTTTATCAAAATATAATGATGAGAGAATTGTGTTACTTAAAAACTCTGAAAATGTAGGGGTCGCGAAAGCGAATAATCAAGGAATAAAATTAGCATTAAAACAGGGTTGTTCTCAAGTTTTAATTATTAATAACGATATAGAATTTGAAGAACAACTGTTGGATAAAATGTTGAATATCCAGAAGGAGAATAACTGTTCTTTAGTTGTTCCTAAGATGATGTATTACGATAATCCTGACCATATTTGGTATGCCGGAAGCGATTTTGTTAAAACTAAAGGGTTTTTACCAATTCATAAGGGGATGAGACAAAAGGATGAAGGTAAATTTGATGGAATTTTTCAAGTGGAATATGCCCCAACTTGTTGTTTACTTGTAAAAAAACAAGTATTTGAAGATGTTGGATTAATGGATGAAAAATATTTTGTTTATTTTGATGATACAGATTTTTCATACCGTGTTTTGATAGATGGCAGACATAAATTATTTTACTTTTCAGATATAGAATTTTATCATAAAGTTGGGAGTTTAACCAAGTCAGTAGATAAGGAAAAAAAGAAAGAATATAGAAGTGATTTTTTTATTAAACAAAACACCAGAAATCATGTGTATTTCTTAAGAAAAATTGGAGGTATTTACGCTTATGTATTTATTCTATTCTTATTTTTCAAGAATAATATTAGAATTTTTACAAATCCAAAATTCCGATTAACTTTTAAAAATTGGAAACTAATAAATAAATCCTATTTTGAAGGATTAAGAATGTAATATGAAAAGAAAAATTGCTATTATTGATTCGGTTGCGGCTAGAGGAGGTTCTCATCATTTTTACCTTTTTGGGCAAGCTATGGGTTTGATAAATGAAGGGGTTGAAGTTAGGCTTTTTACAAATGATTTAACAGAAAATCCGAAAATAGAAGGACTGAAAATAAAGCATTATTATAGAGGGATTTTTGGAAAAAAATCCAATATAACTGCCGGAATTCTCTATATTATTGGAAGTGTCAGGTCCATAATAGGAGTGAAATGTTTTGGAGCGACAGTTTGCCATTATCATCTGTTTCATGTAAATATGTTAGTAGTTTTCGATTTGATTTTCTCTAAAATGATGGGGTTAAAAGTTGTGTACACAGTCCATGATGTCGTGAGTAATTTGGATAAAACAAAGTCTAGTAACAAGTTAATTGATTTCGTTTTGCGAAATGCCAACAAATTGATTACTCATAATGAATTTAGTAAAAACCAGATGTTAGATTTATTTAAGGGAATTGATAAGGATGTTGCTGTTATTCCTCATGGAAATTATTTGCCTTTTATTGAAACTGAAAAGGATCAAGATAGTTCAAGAGATTATTTAGATATTCCTAAGGACAAGAAAGTTCTTTTGTTTTTCGGAATGATTAAAAGGATAAAGGGATTAGAAATTTTATTAAATTCCTTGGCAGAAGTGAAGAAAGTTCACCCTGATA
>Ga0206679_10003125_pt1 | contig 12875 bp, 13 predicted proteins | sample M110012015metaG_FD_155464 | JGI IMG/M metagenome (GOLD analysis project Ga0206679, IMG submission 155464) | Ammonia-oxidizing marine archaeal communities from Monterey Bay, California, United States - M1 100m 12015 | ecosystem: Environmental > Aquatic > Marine > Intertidal zone | place: USA... | reverse complement strand
GAGGGTTTCGACGCCCAGAAAAAATAGTAGACCGCCGAGAAAAACAACCAGCTTGCCCGTATCCAGGTCGATATTCATCCGAGCAGTATGCGTGCAGGAACTTTCAAGTCAAACTATTAGCAGTAGCGGGATTAACCTGCCGGGTGAAATCTGACCTATGTTGATTTATACGAGATTCGAATCAGGAGACTAGAAAGTATTCGGGTTTCCTGGGCACGTTTTGATGATACCGAGGCGTATCGTTCTGGACTGCTGATTTTGTTAGCATCATAACGATGAGCACGTCACCCTCAAAGTTCTCCTGGTATTTGGCTGGCGTTGTCGGCCAGTTCCTTCCGTGGGGTCTCAATACCGTCCTGTTTACCTGGATGGTCGCCGTCTATCTGGGAGAAGGAGGGGTTCGACTGGGCATCGCACAGATGTGTATTCAATTGCCGGGCCTGGTCTTCATCCTGTTCGGTGGATATCTAGCCGACAGGGTGGACCGGCGTACGATACTCATCGTTTTTCAGGGCCTTGCAGCGCTGCCGGTATTTACGCTAGTGCTGTTGATCGAAATCTCGACACTGAGCTATCTGATGTTAATCGTATTCGGGGTCGGTGTAGGGAGTTTCAATGCCTTCATTCAACCGGCAAGAGACAGCATCTTAAATCAGGTATCCGGACCCAATATCCAGCAGGCCGTGACGATGACGATGGGCTTGTCATTTTTTGCGCAGATTGTCGGGTTTGGGTTTGCCGGCCAGGCAGATATTACAGGTCCCGTTCCGTTGTTGCTCATACAAGGAACAGTTTTACTTTTCGGCGCGCTGGTTGCGTTAAAGCTGCCATCGTCGATGCCCAATAGGGCATCGCTTGCTGAGGCCCGGGAAAAAAATCGTGAAACCGTGTTTGGCGAGATTAGGGGTGGCCTGTCCCTTATCTTTCATTCGCCACGTATGTTCCCCGTGATGATCCTGATGTTTTCTGTCGGTGTGTTTTATGTGGGTGCCTTCTCTGTGTTGAATCCACTTGCCGTGAGGGATGTGTACGGTGGTGCTGCCTTCGATATAGCGCTGTCCTATATGTGCTTTATGGTTGGCACCATCGTAATGACGGTTATCCTGGTGGCAATCGGCGGGATAAGGCGACAGGGTTTGGGCTTGATGATCGCATTGGTGGCTGGTGGTGTATTTTTGCTTTTAATAAACCTTAGATTGCCATTTTACGGCTACGTACTTTGTATTGGACTGTGGGGAATGTGCGGCGGCGTTGCAATGAGCCTGGGGCGAGCGATTGTGCAGGAATCAGCGCCAGAGAATTATCGAGCAAGAGCATTGTCTATTTATTCGCTAGGTATGCTGGGTGGCGGTCCGATCGGCGCGGTATCCATGGGGTACTTTGCGTCAGTTATGAATCCGATGTTGGGATTCGGTGTTGCCGCTGCAGGGGTCTTTTTTACGGTAGTGGTTGTCTGGACGACGACGAGTTTTTCGAACGTAGATCGACTTCAACAGTAACGCTTTACGCGTTTGCCGCCCGGTGATCGATCACCCTGGACGGAAACCGCTTTTATCTCTCCGGTTGTTAATCCTGTAGTCGATATACCCTTGCGGCTGTGCCGCGGAAGACAGAGGCTTTTTCGCCTTCGGAAAGCCCGGCTTTGGCCGCGATTCTTTTAAACAGATTCCAGAGCGTCCGGTAGGAAATACACTCCCTGTCGACCGGAAAGTTACTCTCAAACATGCAGCGGTCAGGACCGAACGCCTCGATTGCGGCGATGTAGTATGGATATAGAAGATCACAGAACGCCTCGGAACTGAGCGGCGTATCTTGTTTGTGCATATGAAAAGAAGGTTCCCAGGCGCCTGCCCGCATCTGGGCTCCACCCAGTTTCATGACCGTATTGGGGCTTGCCGCAACGATATCGATACATTCTCGCCATCGTGCGAATGTTTCAGCGTCAGCATCCAGGTCAACAGTACCGCCGAAGTGATTGACGATTACAGGGACTTCAGGATGGGCGGCGGCCAATTTAGCGAGCGTAGGTAGACGTTCGAAATCTGGCGAATAGTGATCGAATGAGAGATTGTATTTTGCCAGAAGCGCAAAGCCATCAAGATAGGTTTGATTAAGATCAGAGGGGAAGGCAGTCCGTATCCCTCGAAAATTGGCTGACGCGGCCAGGTGGGCTTCTAGCACAGGTTCTACGCCGGCGCCTGCTCTCAGGTCGGCTGAGCCGAATATACCGGTACATAGTCGCGTCGAACCGTAAATCCCTGAGCGACTCATGGCGGCAACCCCTTGAACGAATTCTGTTTCACCAACGCAGCGCATGTCTTTTGGGCCGTCTGCGCGAAAAAAAGCACCACATTGAGCAAACACTGTTTGGGTGATGTTATGACCGCTTTTATTGATATCCGCCATGATTTCTTCGCACAGATAAACCGTTTGTTCAAAGATTGAAGTCGCGACCCGGTTGTCCCAAAGGTGATGATGTGGGTCTATGATTGGCAGATCGGGTTCCAGAACCGCCTCGGGTTCTTCGCTACTAATGAATCTCTCTATGTCGTTGTTTTCAGGGTAGGTCATTTTAAAACTCCAGAGGTAACCACAGGTGCTTTTTGAAAAAGGCGTAAGGTCGTTCGATTTCGCCTGGTTTTTGTTAACCTCAGTGTTTGTACACTGAACGGGTTTGTCCGTTTATACTGCGCTGCTACTATTGAATCATCAACCCTGCACAGGACGTTTCATGCTTAATCACCAAATGGCACAATCAGTCATTGACCATGGTATTTCACTCGGCGCTGACTTCGCCGAACTATTTGTCGAAAGAAGCCAGACCAATACCATCAGCACCTTGAGTAACTAGGTGCAATCGGTGGAATCGGGGATAGACTTTGGCATAGGCCTGCGCCTGCTTTATGGCACTAAAGTCCTCTATGGGTATACCAACAAACCTGAGGGAGATGAGCAGTTTTGGAACTGGGAAAGGTCCGCACTGATGCCTCATCTACGCTTTACCGACCTGGCTATTGCGGGTTAGAACTTCCGCCAGTTTTGCTTAACGACCGTGAAATTCAGGTGGCCGTTTGCCCTTAAATGCGGCTCTGCCTTCGGCGCCATCCTCGCTGTCTCGAACGGCGAGCAATTGGTCTCGGGTGATGGCCGCCGTTTCGGCGGGTCCTCGAGGAACGGTTTCTGCGACCAGTGATTTGATGGTCTCAACGACCAGTGGCGCGCTAACGGCAAAAATGTCAGCGTACTCCTGAGCCGCTGCCAACTGTTCTCCCAAAGGGACGACCTTGTTCACCATGCCGACTTCATAGGCACGCTGCGCCGTTAAGTCCTGGCCCAGAAGCATAAATTCCATCGCGATTTTGTGTGGGATCTTCGCCGCACAACCTGCGATCAATCCACCTGTGAAACCAACCTGCGCTTCGGGGTATTTGAATATGGTGTTGTCAGCTGCAACGACCAGATCGCACATCTGAACCAGAATATACGCGCCACCAACGCAATAGCCTTGGACGCAGGCGATGATAGGTTTGTTGGTGATGACACCAACACCGGGTACGCCCTGCCACATTTCCATTGGTGGGTCCTTAATATCGGCCCCAACTGAAAATGCTCGGTCGCCATCTGCGCATAGGATGGCTGAGCGAGCATCGGAATCGCGAAACTGTCGCAGTGCGGCTCGTAGACCCTGAATTAACGCTTCGTTCAGCGCGTTGAGCTTGCTTGCGCGATTAAGTGTAATGACGGCAGTCTTGCCAATTTGTTCGTACAAAACATCAGACATTTCGGTCAGCCTCTCCATGTAAACGATATATTCGCTCCGCTGTATGATAGAACATCGCATCTTTCTCTTCCTTGCTGAAGTCTATGACGATCTTCTTTAGACCGTTGTATAACACCGGATAGGAGATAGAGAATCGATCAACGGGAAAGTTACTTTCGAACATACAGCGATCTGGTCCAAAACAATCAATTGTGTGCAAATAGTAGTCCCGTTGCGCCTCGACAAATTCGTTCGAATCAGGAGGGGTGGATCGATTGTGCCAACCGAAGCCATTATCAGGCATTGCCAGCCCGCCGATTTTTGCAACGACATTGTCGCACTCCGCGATCTTTTTAATGTCCTGCTTCCATTGCTTAAATACTCCGGCTTTTTTGTCGGCGTAATAACCGACGCCAAGAGGTGTGCCGAAATGGTCCAGTATCATCTGGGTGTCAGGTGCCGCGAGAGCTAGCTCATAGAAATCTTTGTTTTGATAATGATAATGCCAGGTGTCGTAGCTGTAGCCCCTGCGGCCTAGCAGGCGGACACCGGCTCTAAATTTTTGATCAGCATAAAGCCCCTTCGGTGCGCCACCTGGAATAAACAACTCTTTAGGGTGTGTGGCGCAGGCGCCGGCGTGACGAATGCCTCGGAATAGACCATTGCCAGAGACTTCATGTCCGGCAAGCACTTCAATTAATTCATCCCCCAGGGTCAAATCCGCATGGGCAACAATACCGGAGATTTCAGCGCCGTGCCTCTCAGCGGATTCTGTGGCTTGTTCGGCAACGAACCGGGTTTCGCCCAACGGGCGTAAATGCGCCGGACCTTCTTTTAAGTATTCCGAGTGGCATTCGACGAAAACGGTTTTAACAATATTATGGCCTGAGCCCGTATCAGCATGCAGGTTCTCAACGATATATTCGTTGCCCGGGTGGCGCCAAAGATGATGATGTGGATCTATGATTCGTTGCTCGGGGTCGATGATATCTTCAGTGATACTGTCTAGCCAATCTTGGCTACCAGGTGTGTTCATATGAGTGTACTCAGGTAAGTGTGCAGATTTTCCGAATCATCATTTGACTATAACGCAATACTTCATATGACGCAGCGCGATCCTCGGGTCTCAGTCATCGTATCGAGCAGTAGTGCTCCAAAATCTTCGCCACCGGGCCAGGTGACAATTAAACGAACGGTTAAGTTTCATCATGACAATGAAGTGGTTTGGCAGAGGCACTACCGCATGCTGTCAGAAAAGATGTACCCCGGGGGCAAGACCTCCCAGGAGGCGCTCATTAAGAAAGTGACTAATCCAATAAGAACGGTGCTCGAAATTATGCCAGTAAAATGGATCACCTTTCATAGGGCAAAGGTGCAGGTATTTGAAGCAGGAACGGATGGCGGTGTTTACTGGGAGCGCCTCATCAGTGATCGCGCGAACCCGGGGTACAGTCGCCCAATAACAACGAGGTATACTTTCATCCAGAAAGAAGGACGATAGGGGCTAATCGATGGGTTATGGCGAAACGATGGATTTGAAAAATGCTCTCAAAAAAGATGTGGATCTCTTGGGTTCGGAGGAGCTTCGAGATCCGTCGATAACGGCCTCAAAGCTTTTAGGTCAGGAAAGGGCGTATTTTTATGACAAATTCGATCCACCGTTCTTCATTTTATCCAGATATGAAGACGTCAACAGCGCGCTATTAGATGCAGAAACCTATGTTGAAGGGTTTGGCAACGGGCCTAACTTTCAGCCGGCTCAGGGTATCTTGTCAGACGCGCCGCATCACACCTTTACCAGGGGTCTTATTCAGCGTGATTTCCTGGTTAAGCAAATTAGTGATCTGCAACCGCGGCTGGAAGAAATCGTGCACGAGTTGTTGGATGCGGTTGCGTCAAAAACAAGATGGGATCTACACGATGAGCTTTCCTTTCCGCTTCCAGTAATCATTATTTGTGAGATCCTGGGGATACCTACTGATGATATTAAAAAGTTCAAAAGGTGGGCGGATGCATCGGTGGCAAACATGTGTACGGAAGATCCGTCTGAATACGCCGATGAGCTAGCTGAGATGGGTGCCTATATTCTGGAACAGATTCATCTCAAGAGGAAAGCAGGGAAATCGAGCGACCTGTTATCCGTTATGGCGCTTGCCAAAGAAGATGGAAAATATATGTCAGACGACGAGTTGGTTTCGTTCGCGGGTCAAATATTTGTTGCCGGGAACGAAACAACAACCTCATTGATCTCAAATTTGGTCTGGAGATTGTTGACAATTGGTGATTTGTGGAATGAATTTTGTCGGGATGAAATTGACGTCGACGATGCAATCAACGAAAGCTTGCGATTTGATCCACCGCTGTTGGGTTTGTTCAAGACGACATCACGGGACGTGGAAGTCGACGGCGTGACGATACCGTCCAACACCAAAGTCATGATGCATTACGGTGCGGCAAATAGAGACCCACAGGCATTTTCTGAACCGAACACTTTTAAGTTGAAGCGCTCCGGGAAGAAGATGTTGAGCTTCAGTGTTGGTTTGCATGTTTGCATTGGTAGAGAGTTGGCGAAACTTGAAGCAAGGGTTACATTAATGGCACTTCGTCAGCGTTATCCAAAGTTGAGGTTAGTCAACGAAGGAGAGCGGGTCGGCCCGTTTTTATTCTGGGGACGATCCAAGTTGCCGGTGACGCACCAGTAGGGGCAAGGTTAACGGCGTGATGTCTCAACTTAGCCTGTTCATTGAGCGCCTCCTTCGTTATTCAAGTTTGTTATCACCAAGGTACAACGGTCGAATCGACTAGCGCCTCATGCTGCCGAGAAATCGTCTGCGTCGTTCAAAAGTGCCTGAACTCGGCTTGCCAGTTCGTCGCCCCGGAAGGGCTTTTGTCGCAAATCATCTCTTTCGGAAGCCATATCGTCGAAGTGTGTTCTTGGATACCCGGAGATAAATGGTGCTTGGGTATTCGGATGTATGGCGCGTAAATGAGTCGCCATCGTTGGCCCGCTCATTTTGGGCAGAATGACGTCTGAAACTACAAGGCCGGTCGGGTGGTTGAGCTGATTGGCAATGGCGAGCGCAGCTCCCGGGTTTGCGTTGCGCAGGTCTCGGTTCGCTGCCTGCGCGTTGTGATGTTCGTGTTAGAACCAGGGAACTATGAACAACAGGTCTCGCTTCGCTCTAATTTGAATTACAATAGCGGACTGTTGATCAAATTTTTGAGTTAAAGGAGACCTCCCCAGGATGTCACAAAGTTTTGAAGTCCAGGGAATGATCCATTCCATTGGCGATACCACTGAATACGGCAACAACGGTTTCACAAAACGAGAGTTTGTGATCAAGCTGACCGGAGACAATGAAAATCCAGCCTACCCTAATCACATTGCCCTTGAATTGATTAAAGACAAGTGCGTAATGATGGACAATCATCATATCGGCGATGAAATCCAGGTCCAGTTTAATCTTTCGGGCAGACTTTGGTCAGGTGGCGGTAATCCGGAGAAGTGTTTTACCAGCTTGCAGGCCTGGCGCGTGACGCCAGCGCCAGGCCAATCACATTCGGCTTCGTTGGCGGACCAGGGCGCTTCACCAGCCCCTTTTGATGACGACGAATATGACGATATCCCATTCTGAGATACCTCTGGTGATGATGCGCGATACCACTAGCACATCCCGCTTCAACCCTGGCCTGCTTTAAGTGTTGCCCGACGCATTTTACGGCTGTCGAAGCCGATTTTTTTGACCGGTTTGAATTTCAGGACGCGCCGATTCGGCGTGTTGTTCAGTCTGACGAATTCCTTTTGTGCCTGTTCGTCACCTGCGCGCAAACGTTTTGCCAGGGTCGGCAGGAACCAGTCTATTGTTTCTTGATCGCTGAGCACCTCGCAGGTTCCTTTGTAGGTCAGGCTCAGTGGTGCTTCCATGTTACAACCTTTGCTGGTGATGGAGATTGATGTGCGAGGTTCCCGGGCAACTGCCTGGACCCGTACCCGTAGGGATGAGACGCTAAGCCAGAAGTAACTGCGATCGTAAACGTAAGACATGATGACACCCACGGGCCAGCCTGCTTTAGTGCTCCACATGAAGGTACATTCGTTCTGGGCGCCTATGAGCGCCTGTTCGTCTTCGGCTTCCAGTGTGTAGTGACTCACATCGTCGTAATTAAAGTCGTTATCCATGTTTTAATTTCCAGATGAGTGGTAAGAGTGATTTGAGATGTATCGATTTTGCCCACAAGCTCGACGAATATACTATCAAGTTAATTCTCAATAAATGGGTCTGGAGGACCAGTCATGACGGTGAATCAAATGCAGGTAGAACGTGTGCCGAATCAGGCGGAGTTAGTGGCGCGGGCAGAAGCGTTGTTGCCGGGGTTACACGAGCGTGCCCGGGTAGCGGAAGAGCGTCGACGGCTTTCTGATGACACTGTACGTGAATTCCGGGCGGCTGAGTTTCACAAGATTCTGCAGCCACGGCGGTTTGGCGGATTTGAGTTGGGTTTCGACACTGCTGCGGAAGTCATTCGTACGCTGGCAACTGCCTGCGGCTCCAGCGGTTGGGTGGCCAACCTGTTCATCGTGCATAACTGGCAGATAGGGCTGTTTCCGATTCAGGCGCAGGAAGAGTACTGGGCGGACGGTTCAGATCAGGTGTGTTCCACGGCTTCCTTTGCAACCCACAGCGAAATGAAAGAAGTTGATGGCGGTTTTAGACTTTCTGGACGCTGGAAGTTTTCAAGCGGCTGTGACTTTGCCGGCTGGTTTATTATCTTAAAGCCCAGTCCTACGTGTATGGACTGGCTACTCGTGCCGCGCAGCGATTTGGACATTGTCGATGACTGGTTTGTGTCGGGCTTGTCAGGCACCGGCAGTAAAGACCTGATCCTTGATGATGTTTTTGTACCGGAACACCGACGACTGCCGATTATGGATCTTGCGACGGGTACTACACCCGGCGGCAAGGCGCATGGTATTCCTCTGGCGCGGCTACCGTTTGTGCTCCCGGCGGTGTGGGGGATTCCGCCAGCCCTCGTAGGCATGGCTAATGGCATGGCAGAGGCCGTGCGCCAGACTCTAATCGGTAAAAAAGCGTTGTTCAGTGGAGAATTGCAGGCGGAGCGGGTTGCCAATCAGATGAAGCTGACCGAAGCACTGACCGATATTCATGCGGCGGAACTCATCATGCGCCATCGGCTGACTGAACTCATGCGTTGGGGGGAGGCGGGTGCTCCGCCCTCCACATTGGATGCCTTATCGTCTCAGCGGGATGCATCATATGTTTCGAGGCTGATGGGCAAAGTGGCCAACAACCTTGCCCTTATGTCCGGTGCCACGTCGATTAATCTCAGTAACCCGATTCAGCGTTACCAGAGGGATATCAATGCCGGTGTGACACACGTGTCCCTGGTATGGGAAGAGGCGGCGGAGAATTATGGACGTGCGTTATGGGAGTTGCCTGAAAAAGCCAGATAGCGTTAGATCTCTGTAAGGTTCAATTTGTTTTCGTGGCGTTTCAATTTGCCCGCAGTGAAGTACCGATCTGTTTAATACCAGATTAAAGAAATCGAGGAAGACGGGGTCATCGGCGTGTCTGATGAGCGATAGCGAGAAGCCGGCGACGACATGCTTGCCCTCTTGCAATCGCTTGACTTCACCGGCTAATCCTATGACAGTCGTGACATAAAAATATCTAATCGTTCAGATTAAACCCGGTCACGTTGCGCAGGGAACAGATGTGAATACTGTCAATTGGGATTTTGAAACAGACCTCCTTGTTGTAGGCACGGGCTCTGCTGGCTTGACAGCTGCTGTCGTTGGCGATCATGAAGGTCTGGATGTGATCGTGCTTGAAAAAGAAGCGTTCTATGGTGGTACAACGGCGCTATCTGGCGGTGTCGCGTGGGTGCCGAATAATTCGCTGATGGCGAAGGCAGACATTGATGACAATCCTGCCGATGCGTTGACCTATTTAAAGCACAATATTGGCCAGCGAGTGGCAGAGAGTAAACTGCAGGCCTTTGTCGACCGAGCGCCTGAAATGGCTGACTATTTGATGGCTAACAGTGATCTGGAGTTCAATCTGGTTCATGGTTTTCCCGATTACCGGCCTGAAACGCCGGGCGGTTCCAAGGGCGGTCGGTCGATAGATCCTAAGGTGGTTTCGGCTCGACGGCTCAACGACTATGACAAATTACGAATGTCGAACCTTGCGGTGCCGGGTGGTGTTGTAGGTTCCGTCACTGAACTACGACGGCTGGCATTCTTTCGCGCCAATCCACTGGGGCTGCTGCAGGTCTGGAAATTCTTCCCGCGTAATCTTTGGAACAAGCTAGGCCGGCGAGAGCACCTCTCCAGTGGCCGGGCGCTCATTGCCCGGTTGCGCCTTACGCTGCAGAAAAAAAATGTGCCGTTGTGGCTTGAAACACCCCTGGAAGCAATAGTCGTAGAGGACGGCGCTGTCATGGGTGTTCGTGCCACAAAAGATGGTGCCAGTGTCAACATACGAGCAAGGAAAGGCGTGGTGATGGCGGCGGGTGGATTTGAGCACAACCCTGCCATGCGAAAACAGTTCTTTGGCGACAAGGGAGGAAGCGACTGGAATACAGGCAGCTTCACCTCTGGTTCGCCCGGTAGTACAGGAGACGGCATCAATGCAGGCACTCAAATCGGTGCAGCGATAGATATGATGGATGACATGTGGTGGATGCCATCAGCCCTGCCGCCGGGCGGCACGCCTGTGATTATTGTGTTTGAACGTGGTCTGCCACACATGATGATCGTCAACACACGAGGCCGGCGCTTTGCCAATGAGGCCAGACCTTACAACGAGCTGGGCCGGCTTATCTACGAGGATACTGCGCCACCTGCCTATATCATTTTCGATCAGGAGTTTCGTAACCGGTATGCGATTGGTGGCATGTTGCCAGGCATTACGCCGGAACGTTATATCGAAAACGGTTATGTAAAGCGATCCGATACGCTGGAAGCGCTGGCTGAGCTAACCGGCATAGATGTCGCCGGGCTCAGCCAAACTGTCTCCCGGTTCAATGACATGGCCATTGCCGGCAAGGATGAAGATTTTCAAAAGGGCGAAAGTGCATTTGATCTCTATGCCGGTGACCCTGGTCACAAGCCCAATGCCTGCCTGGGGCCCATTGCGAAGCCGCCATTTTATGCCATGGAAGTGAAGGCAGGTGACCTGGGTACAAAAGGTGGGTTACTAACCAACGAACACGCGCAGGTGGTTCGGCAGAATGGGACAGTAATACCTGGTCTCTATGCAGCAGGCAACAGCTCAGCATCGGTGATGGGTAACTACTATCCTGGCGCCGGTGGGACGATTGGCGCTGCCATGACCTACGCCTATATTGCAGCGATGGATGCTAGATATCGATGAGCCTAGTGTACCAATACGATAGGTTATTAGGGGAAGAGAACTGCGCCTGGTAATTGATCACGACGTCAACGGTTCGTTAGCCAGCTCCTTTGGGGCGCAATTGCGGGCAGGTCGAGTGGCGCAGCGGGTCGCCAGCTTTAAGACTTAAACCCAGACCGGGTCGCCGTGGTGCCGTCGGCATTGAACTCGGACGATGCGCGTACACGACATCATCGCCATAGCACCTTACCGTTAGCGTCCGTCGGCGAGAATTGTCCCCTGTAGGGCCTCCACCGTGAAGTACACCTGGATGTAACAGAACTACGTCTCCCGGTTCGATTGTCCAGGAAACGATATCCCATTTGGCTCGCTCGGATGCTATATCGGGTAGCTGAGGCATTTCACCACCGAAGTAAGGGTGTCGCATGTCGTCGTTGACCACTGTCGGAAGAAAGCCGTCATAGACAGTGTTGAGATGGGAGCCGCGCACAAATTCCAGGCACTCTTCTTTCGGTAACGGATCGAGATTGATCCACATTGAAGCAAACTGACGACCCTGAATAGGCCAATAGGGTAGGTCTTGATGCCAGGGCGTCGGGCCACAATTACCCCCTTCTTTAATAAAAAACTCATCCAAAAAGTACCAGATATTTTCCGATTCAATGAGCGAGCCGATGATGTCTGCAATCGGGGACTCGGTCAGTAATTGCCTGATTTCAGGCACATTCGGGTAGTTATGGACAGACTCCAGAAACTCTTCAGGCGTGCCCTGAAAGAAGCGCGCCATGGTTTCTGGTGTCAGCATCACTCGCTGGTAGGCCATGTCGATCAGTTGTAGCCATTCCGGGTGCAGAGCCTGCTTGATCACCACTACGCCATCTTCAGCGAACGTCTGTCGGGCCTCAGGGGTGATGAGGCGTTGCCAGTCGATTTCCTGGTCGGGCGTGATCTGCTGTTCACCGGGGGCCAGCCGGTAATAACCTAAAGGATCAATAGTGCCCATGATATTTTCTCACTGACGGTATTCGAATGATAAGGTCATAGAGTAGCAACGCCTTCCAGCATATGCATTATAAACCCCGGGTCATTCCCTTACTCGGTGACTACCCCGAGGTATCAATGAGCATGATCCAGAGAACTTGGCGGCAAAACTCATCCAAAGTCGAGATGGAAGCAGTGCACTGCACGGGTCCAACCGCTACTGGCTTTAGTCTCATTCAAACAAGCTTCCGGTTCGTGCCTAACGGTAATTGAAGCTTTCCACATACAATCTTCCCAAAAATCGCATGAGGCTCGACACAGCTTCTTTGTGTTGAGGGGTCACCAGTAGGTGGACGTGGTTGGTCATAAAGACCCAGTCGTTTATCTGGACGTCAAACTTGTCTGCGCCCTCAGCTAACCAATTTTTGTAAGCGGCGATATCTGCATCGCCGGTAAAGCAGGTCTGACGATTGATGCCACGTTGAATAACATGGGCAAGGAGCCCGGCGGGGCAGAATCGTCGGGGTCCTGGCAATTTTGTCTCAACCTGTTGGATGCAGAGACCTTAGCTACCCTGATGAACTGCAGTAGTAGAATTCGATTGGGTTATTGTAGGAGTGTTACTTAGAAGTTGGTGCGTTTACTCTGGCACTTTACCCCGGGTAATTACTCCGACCCCGTTGTTTGTTTATCGTTAGGGGGAGTAAAATAATGGCGTTGCAACATCAATCTGACTATGACGTAAAAGTTGTATGACG
>Ga0206679_10003123_pt1 | contig 12879 bp, 9 predicted proteins | sample M110012015metaG_FD_155464 | JGI IMG/M metagenome (GOLD analysis project Ga0206679, IMG submission 155464) | Ammonia-oxidizing marine archaeal communities from Monterey Bay, California, United States - M1 100m 12015 | ecosystem: Environmental > Aquatic > Marine > Intertidal zone | place: USA... | reverse complement strand
AATTTTTTGAAGCTTAATTTACAAGAAGCTTTCGGTAATAATTTTGCCCTAATTGGAAACTTCCCTTATAATATCTCTTCTCAGATACTTTTTTCAGTTTTCGAAAACAGAAATATTATTCCAGAAGTTGTAGGAATGTTTCAAAAAGAAGTTGCTGAAAGAGTAGTAGCTAGAAAAGGAAAAAAAAGAGGAATTTTGAGCGTATTATTACAAGCTTTTTACGATATTGAGTATTGTTTTACAGTAGATGAGCATGTTTTTCAGCCTCCTCCAAAAGTAAAATCGGGTGTAATAAAACTAAAAAGAAACAAGCTAGAAGAATTGCCTTGTAACGAGAAATTATTTAAGCAAATTGTAAAGATAGGATTTAATCAAAGGCGTAAAACTTTGCGAAATGCATTAAAATCCTTTTCTTTGGAAGATGAATTAATTACAACTAATTTGCTCCAAAAAAGAGCAGAAGAATTATCGGTAGAGGATTTTATAATTATTACGAAAGTATGTCAGAAAAAACAGAAATAACAACCCAACTTATAGAAAGAATTAGCAAAGAAATAAGTAAAGAGAATACTGGAAAACTACATAGTTTAATTAGGGATTTACATGTAGCTGATATTGCTGAGATTCTAGAGAAACTTCCTATAACGGACGCACAATTTTTATACCAATTTATTGCAGAGGAAAAATCAGCAGAGATTCTTGTAGAATTAGATGATGATTTAAGGGAAGATTTCTTAGCTGATTTAACAGCAAAAGAGATTGCAGAAGAGGTAATTGATAACTTAGAATCGGATGATGCAGCAGATGTCATTGGTGAACTTTCTGAGGAGAAACAAGAGGAAGTTCTATCTCATATTGAAGATCAAGAATATGCAAGCGATATTTCTGATCTACTTTCCTATGCAGAAGATACAGCTGGTGGGTTGATGGCAAAGGAACTGATAAAAGTAAATGAAAATTGGAATACTTTGCAATGCCTTAGGGAGATGCGTAAACAAGCTGAGCACGTAAAACAAGTACATACCATTTATGTAGTAGATAACAATGATGTTTTACTTGGCTCCATGTCACTTAGAAGATTATTACTTACAGAAACCAATATGGCAATAAAAGAGATATTGAAAACGGAAATTATTTCGGTAAAAGCTATAGAAAATGATGAGACAGTTGCTAACATTATGAATAAATATGATTTGGTGGTTTTGCCAGTTGTTGATGATATGAATCATTTGATTGGCAGAATCACTATTGATGATGTGATGGATGTAGTAAAAGAAGAAGCAGAGAAAGATTATCAGATGGCTTCTGGTATTTCTGAGGATGTGGAAGCAAGTGATAGTGTTTGGGCACTTACAAGAGCTAGATTACCTTGGCTACTTATTGGAATGATAGGGGGTTTATTTGGAGCTGCAGTAATTGGCATTTTTGATATTAGAGAAAACTTTGAATTAGCATTTTTTATTCCTTTAATTGCAGCAATGGGTGGAAATGTTGGAGTACAATCAGCTGCTATTGTAGTACAGGGTTTGGCAAATGACTCCTTAAAGATGGATAATATTTTTCATAAATTAATAAAAGAACTAGGGGTAGGGTTGCTTAATGGGATAATTTGTTCTCTGATTATTTTAGTAGCAGCTTTCAGTTTAAATTATGGTATGAAACTAAGCTTAACTGTAAGCATTTCTCTTTTAGCAGTAATTGTTTTTGCTGCACTTTTTGGAACTTTTGTACCTTTAACTCTAGAAAAATACGAGATTGATCCAGCTCTGGCAACAGGACCTTTTATTACTACAGCAAATGATGTTTTAGGATTGTTTATTTATTTTTGGATCGGGCAAGCTATTCTCTAAAATGAAAATTCTTTTTATCGACATAGTTCATCCTTTTTTGAAAAAGGAGTTAGAAAAAAAGAATCATATTTGTGATATTGCTTATAATAAAACAAGAGATGAGATTCTATCTATCATACTAGATTATGAAGGGATTGTTTTACGATCTAGAATAAAAATAGATTATGATTTTCTAAATAAATGTCAAGGATTAAAATTTATAGCAAGAGCAGGAAGCGGATTAGAAAATATTGATGTAATTGAGGCAAAAAAAAGAAATATTAAATGTTTTAATGCGCCAGAAGGTAATCGACAAGCATTAGCAGAACATGCTCTTGGAATGCTTTTGTCACTTTTTAATAATTTAAATAAAAGCGACCAAGAAGTTAGAAAAGGTATTTGGGAAAGAGAAAATAATAGAGGAATAGAGCTTTCTGGAAAAACCATTGGAATTATTGGATTTGGAAATAATGGCTCTGCTTTAGCTGAAATACTTAGTGGTTTTGGAGTTTGCATTTTGGCTTATGATAAATATTTAGATAATTATCCTTATAAGTCGAATATGAGAACAATTTTCCAGCAAGCTAATATTTTAAGTTTGCATATCCCATTAACTAGCGAAACTACTTATTTGGTAGATAAGGATTATATCAAAAGGTTTGAAAAACCAATTTACATTATTAATACAGCCAGAGGAAAATGTGTAAATACAAAAGATTTAGTTTCTGCTATGAAAAATGGTAAAGTTTTAGGTGCTTGTTTGGATGTTTTGGAATATGAGAAAACTTCATTTGAGGATTTAGAAAGAAAAGAACTAATAACAGAGTTACAATACATATTTGATTCTGAAAAAACGATCCTTTCTCCACATATTGCTGGTTGGACTAAGCAAAGCAAACTAAGAATTGCAGAGGTTTTATTTCAAAAAATTAATTTGATAAACTAAAAAACATAAATTAGTGGGCTTTCTCTGTTTTTCTAATATATAAATGCTATTATCTATATTTTTTAAAATTCTAAAGTGAGTCCTAAAAGATAATTTCTTGTAGCTTCAGGGAAATATGCTGTTTGATTGTATCCTTTTTTGCTATCTATATTTACATACGGGTCACTATCTCTTGGATCCCACTTATCAGAAATGAAATGATATACCCAAGCATTACTTACATACTTATTATTAAGTAGATTATTTACTTGCAATATAAGTGTAGTAGTTTTGAAAATAGTACTATCCCACTTATAAAATATGCGTAGATTATTTACTAAATAATAATCAAGCATTCTATCTTCAGAAGATGTGTTGTCAATAAACTGCTCGCCAACATATTTACTGATAAAGTCTATACATATTTTATCGTTTAATTTTAGATTAAACTGAGAGGCCCAAATAACTGAAGGAGAAAAGGCCAGATCCGTATTTTCATAATCTACTTTGATTTGCTCTCCATCATCCCAATTATCAATATAAGCAGTATAATTAGTAATTTTATTCTGACTTAAGGTTATGTTCCCAGACCATTTAATTTTATTTCCTAAACTTAGGCTGCCTTCCAGTTCTATTCCTCTTCTAAACGATTCATCAATATTAGTACGAGTATAAGCTCCTACATCATTTATTTGCCCTGTTATAACTAGTTGGTTTTTGTAGTTCATTTGATAAATATTGATTCCTAAAGATAATTTATTCCCATTTTGCTTATAGCCAATTTCTGTATCGTAAAGTGTTTCGTGTTCAGGACGAGAATTTGGTGTGCTTTCTACATAATCGTTTCTGTTTGGTTCTTTATTAGCCACTGCAAATGAGACATACATAAATTGATTTTGATTTAAATCATGATACACGCCAAATTTAGGATTGAAAGAAGCTAAAGAGACTTTTTGTTTTGCAGAGCTCCCATCTTCATCATATCCTACAAAGGTATAGTCGATTCTTCTTATTTGTAAGTCTAGATAAAGATTGGTAGCATCATTATATTTATAGTTTGCTTTTGCATAAAAATTATGATCCTGCTTTTCGGCCTTGTTCCAATAATACTGATGATTAAAATCAGCATTTGAAGCGTATTTTGCCCAGATAATATTTCCATAATGTTGTCCGGAATAACGATTGGTAGCTCCTCCTAGAATTAAGTCGAGACTCCCAATTTTATGGGTTAAAGAAAGAGTAAGTCCGCCAAAATCATTGTTTAACCATTTTCTTCTGATTAAATCACTTGAGGTAATTGTGTCATTGTTTAAAATGATATTTTCTAAGTTATAATCAGTTAATTTTTCTCCTAGTTTTTCTTGTTCGTAATAACCTTCACCATGGGTGTAATGTACAGCAATATTATAATTTATTGTTTTACTCATTTGTTTGCTATAATGTAATTGATAATGTATTTGCCCGTAATTATCCACCTCATTATCATAAGTGTAAGGATTATAAGTTCTGTTATTTTCAAGATAATTAAGTGGGACACCATACCAAGCTTGATAAGTTCGCTCATACCCAGTGAACATCAATGCTTTGATAATAGAACTTTTCCCAAAATAAGCTCCTTGTAAGTACAAAGATTTTAAGTTTGATGTAGCTCTATCGATATACCCATCAGACAAGATTCTAGACAAACAACCCTCAAATGAAAATTTATTATTAATTAGTCCTGTTCCGAATTCTATATTATTTTTAAGAGTAGCAAAACTCCCTAAAGTGTTGTTGGTTAAGAGATGTGCATCTTTTTTTATTTCATCTGTTTTAAGATTTATAGAAGCACCAAAAGCAGATGCTCCATTAGTGGACGTTCCTACGCCTCTTTGAATCTGGATATTCTCAACTGAGGAAGAAAGATCAGGCATATTTACCCACCAGACTCCTTGACTCTCAGAGTCGTTTAAAGGAATTCCGTTTATTGTTACATTAATTCTTGTAGGGTCCGATCCTCTTACTCTAAAACTAGTATAGCCAATCCCAGCTCCAGCATCAGAAGTAGTAACCACTGATGGAGTAAGTAAAATAATATAAGGCAAATCTTGTCCAAGATTTGCTTTTTCTATTTCTTTCTGATTCAAATTAGTAAATGCAAATGGGGTTTTTTCATTTGCCCTAAGTGCATTTACATTGACTTCATTCAGTATTTTTTTGATTTGTATTGAATCGTTTGGTTCTTGAGAGAACCCAATAAACGGAATTATAAGCAGAACAGATATACAACTTCTTTTGTTAAACATTCTTCATTTCTTAGTTAACATTAACAAGTAGAATGGGGTTACTGCTTGCTTTTATTTAATGTTGACTCATTTCCCTAGGATGAATTACCATCTCAGGTTCAATGGGTATAATCTCAGCCAATTGGCACCCCTTTATAAGATTGGATAAAAGTACAATTAGATTTGAGATTTAAGAGATTAGATTTGAAATTTTTGAAATGGAATCTTCTAATCTATTCTCACCTTCTACAACAAAATAACTATGCCCTAAGTTTTCTAATTCTTTTTTATAGATTTTAAAAAGTTTTAATCTATTTGTAGGAGTTTCTCTTAGTGGATCTGCTTTCCAAGGAATGTCAGGCTTGCATAAAAAGTAAAACCTTTCTTCTGATTCTTGTTTTTTGATTTGATCTAGAATCCAGTTATCACATTTACCATATTTATGATTATTCCATATTTTTATAGTGATAAGGTCTGTATCGTATAAGGGTAGATGGTTTTTGTTAGTCGTAATTTGTTCATTTTTGAATTGGCCTTTTGCAATTCTTAATAAATCATTTTTTTGGTAATTTTTTCCTAAATTATTAAGGTATTCTCTAGCATATTCTTTAGTAAATGGAATTTTAAAATGTTCAGACAATGCTTTGCAAAGCGTTGTTTTTCCGCTACTTTCAGGGCCTGTAACTATGATCTTAAGCATTGGTAGTTTTGTTATTTAACCAAGTAAAATAACCTGCAATAGCAATAATAGTATATACAATAAAAAGAAGAGATGTAAGATGTAAATCTCTACTAAAATACAAATAAACAGAAACAGCATCAATCACAATCCAATAAAGCCAGTTTTCCAGTATCTTTTTTGTAACCATATAAGTTGCAATTATTGAAAATATAGTAGTAAAAGAGTCGACAATTGGCATTTTTGAATCTGTATAAGTTGCAAAATAAAAGCCCACCAAAAAAGTAATAATAGTACCTGCTAGAATTAATGACAGATGTTTACCAATAGTCCATTGTGTAATTTGAAGGGTTTTCTCATTTTTATTCCAATTGTAATATCCGTAAAAAGCCATCATCAAATAGAAGATTTGTAAGCCTGTTTCAGGATAAAGTTGTGCCGTAAAGCAAATATAAATGTATAGGATAACGCTAATTCCAGCAGCAGCCCAACACCAAATATCTTGTTTTGTAGCAAGTATTACATAAAGGATTGAGAAAAAGACGGCAACACTTTCAATAATGGTCCAGTTAAAATCTAAATTATTGAAAAAAAGAGCTATTTCATTCATAAATCATCTCTTTTTGACATGCTCAATCTATTGTTTAAACTCTTTAGCAATTATGTATAGCATCAGCAATCTCGGAAATCAAGTTTTCATCTTTCTCAATTGCATTTCCAACTACAATAATATCAGCACCGGATTTACAGTTTGCAATTGCTTTTTCTCCACTACTAATTCCACCTCCAAGAATTAAAGGAACATCAATAGATTTATTAACTGATGCAATCATTTCTTCTGAGATTGGGTTTTGAGCCCCACTCCCTCCATCCATAAAAATAAGTTTTAGCCCTAGCATTTCACCAGCCATAGCCGTGCAAGCTGCTACTGCATCTTTCTCAGCAGGGATAGGGGTAGTATTACTCATATAAGAAACAGTAGTAGGGTTTCCGCTATCAATTAGCATATAGCCAGTTGGCAAAACTTCTAAAGAAGATTGTTTTAAGATAGGAGCAGTGATTACTTGTTTGCCAATAAGCATTTCTGCATTTCTCCCAGAGATTAAAGATAAAAATAAGATTCCATCAGCTTTATTGTTTACCTGCATTGCATTACCAGGGAAAAGAATCACAGGGATATCAGAATTTGCCTTTAATGTTTCTAAACAAATATCTAAACTATCATTTGTAAGTAAACTTCCTCCAACAAAGAAGTAATCGGTATTTGCTTTTTTAGATTTCTCAATAATGGTAATAAGTTGATTTTTATCTTGCTTATCAGGGTCAATTAGTAATGCAAATAATTTTTTATTTGCTTTTTTATTTAATATTATATTGTTGTAGAGACTCATCTTATTTAGTTTCTTAAGTGCAAACATACACTAAAAAGTGCGTATCTATTTTTTTATAATATAAAGTGTGCTCTTTGTTTTTAAAGATTGCAGTAATTTCCCCACTATCTTCTAAAATGAATGGCTTTAATTTGATATCATTTTTAAAATCAATATTTCCTTTCTGATGCCATTTAAAGATAGCCTCCTTACAACACCAAATTAAGGTTGCCTTTTCTTTTGATAAGTTGCTGAAAGTATCTTTAGAAATAAATTTTGAGAATAACTGGAGTGGTTTTACACTGATTTGTTCAATATCAATCCCTACTTTATGTTTGCTGCTTGCTATTGCAGCTAAGTTCTTTGAATGTGAAATCGAGATTTGATTCCCATTTCTTATTTCAGGAGCACCGTATTTATTGTAGAGAATTTGTTGGTTTGGGTGAATTTCCTTGAGCAGTAATCTGCTGGCTAGAAACTCCTTCTTTCTTTTTTCTGTTTCAAATTTTGATAAATCAATTTTTTCAGATAACAGCAATAATTCTTTTAATGATTCTTGTGTATCCCAAATACCAATTGAGCAGTTGTTTTCTTCAAATTTTTTAATGACCCCCATATGACTAATTATAGTCTGCTAAAATAATAATTATGCTTATCTTTGCAATCTGAAAAAAAACAAATATGGAAATAGAAACTATGAATTACAAAGTAAAAGATATATCCTTAGCAGATTGGGGGCGAAAAGAAATCCAATTAGCTCAGGCTGAAATGCCAGGTTTAATGTCAATTAGGGAAGAGTATGGTGATAGTAAACCACTTGCAGGAGCAAGAATTGCGGGTTGTTTACATATGACTATACAAACAGCAGTATTAATTGAAACATTAATTCATTTAGGGGCTGAAGTCACATGGTCATCGTGTAATATTTTCTCAACTCAAGATCAGGCAGCAGCTGCAATTGCAGCTACAGGAGTTCCTGTTTTTGCTTGGAAAGGAATGAATGAGGAGGAATTTGACTGGTGTATTGAGCAAACACTTCATGCTTTTGAAGGAGGGAAACCATTAAATATGATTTTAGATGATGGTGGAGATTTAACCAATATGGTATTGGATAAATATTCAGAATTGATTGGAGATATCAAAGGGTTGTCTGAAGAAACTACAACTGGAGTACACAGATTGTACGAGAGAATGGAAAAAGGAACACTTACACTTCCTGCGATAAATATTAACGATTCAGTTACAAAATCAAAATTTGATAATAAATACGGATGCAAAGAATCTTTAGTAGATGCTATCAGAAGATCTACTGATGTAATGATGGCAGGAAAAGTGGCTGTGGTTGCGGGCTATGGTGATGTTGGAAAGGGTTCGGCAGCTTCACTTAGAGGTGCTGGAGCAAGAGTCATTGTTACGGAAATTGATCCTATTTGTGCACTTCAAGCTGCAATGGATGGTTTTTCAGTTAAAAGAATGGATGATGCTTGTAAAAATGCAGATATTATTGTAACCACAACAGGAAATAAAGATATTATTCAGTCTCGTCATTTTGAGAGCATGAAAGACAAGACGATTGTTTGTAATATTGGGCATTTTGATAATGAGATTGATGTTGCTTGGCTAAACGAAAATTGGGGAGATACTAAGAATGAAATTAAACCTCAGGTGGATATGTACACAGTAAATGGTAACGATATTATTTTACTTGCAGAAGGCCGATTGGTAAATTTAGGTTGCGCTACAGGGCACCCTTCATTTGTCATGTCTAATTCATTTACTAACCAAGTATTAGCGCAATTAGAACTTTGGAACAATACAGAAAAGTATGAGAACAAAGTGTATATGCTTCCAAAACATTTGGATGAAAAAGTAGCTAGATTACATCTTGCAAAAATTGGGGTAGAACTAGAAACTTTAAGGCCAGATCAAGCAGAATATATAGGTGTAAAAGTAGAAGGACCATATAAGCCAGAATACTACAGATATTAAAAACACTTAATTAAGTTATTATAATAAAAAGCTACAGAGATTGAGCTTTTACTATTAATAGAAAATAGCTAATTTTTAATCACAACTAATTATAAATATGCAAAAAATCTCCTAAGAAGGTATTTGGATATTGTTTTAAGGGAAGTATTGCTGGGCCACCAATGGTTTGTCCGTTTTGTCCCAACAAAAACTTAGAATCACAACAATTGCAAATAGCAATGGTAGAATTTACAGAATCAATCTTTGAACAACTCAGTGATGGCTGATAAGAGCAATTTCTATCATATGTTTTGTAAATATCAAAACTTTGATGATATACGACAATTCCTTTAACACCTCCGGTTATAAAAATATAATTCCCTATCGTTTGTAACTCAGAAAATTCTGGTAAAGTCAAATTCAGATTAATATCTACCATTACATTTGGTATGTAATCTTCTTCCTTTTGGCAGGAAAGAAACAGCAAGCAAATAAGGGTTAAAATTCTAATTTTCATTGCATTTGCAATATGATAATTTTTCGCGAAATTAGTAAGAAAACAAGACCTAATCTTTTCTTTTGTAGAATGTTTAATTATTTATATCTTTTTTTATCTTTACGGCCTTGTTTTTAAAATACTTATTAAAACAAACTAAAAAATATGCTGAAAAAAATATACTTACTTTTTGCAACTGTCTTTATTTCGACTGTTGCCTTTGCGCAAACGGGAACCTTTAAAGGTACCGTTTTAGATGGCTTTAGTGGGGAAGTAATTCCTTTTGCTAATGTTATTATAGAAAGAAACGGAACACAAACGGCAGGTACAACTACCGATTTTGATGGAAAGTTTACCATCAAACCAATTGAACCAGGTACTTATACTGTGAAAGCTACATTTGTAGGATATCAAAACTTTGTAATGACTGGCCTTATTATCTCTGCTAACAAAATTACTTTTCAAGATTTAAAACTCTCTTCTGGAATACAAAAAGGAGAAGTAGTAATTGTGGAATACAAAAAACCACTTATTGATCAAGATAATATTACTGGTTCAACAAAAACTGCTGAAGAAATTGTTGCGATGCCAACAAGATCAGTGGCTTCCGTTGCAGCAACATCTGCTGGAATCTATCAAAGAGATGAAGGCGAATCATTAAATGTTAGGGGTTCTCGTTCGGATGCTACGGATTATTATATTGATGGAATAAAAGTAAGAGGAAGTTTAGGAGTACCACAATCGGCCATTGAACAAATTACGGTAATGGCTGGTGGTTTACCAGCCCAGTATGGAGATGCAACTGCTGGTATTATTTCCATTACTACAAAGGGACCTTCTAATAAATTTTTTGGAGGCGCTGAGATGGAATCTTCTTCCCTTTTTGATAAATACAATAAAAACATTTTTGGGCTTAATTTATCTGGTCCTATCCTAAAGAAAAGAAATGATGATGGTACAAAAGGAAATTCAATAATTGGATATTTTCTCTCTGGAGAATTTAGAATGGTAGATGATTCTGATCCTTCTGCTATTGGTAATTGGAGAATAAAACAAAAGAAATTAGATTGGTTAAAAGAGAATCCTTTCCGTCCAGCACCAGATGTATCTGCAGGTTTTTTGCAAGAGGCAGAATTTGTAAGCATGTCTGATTTAGAGAAAGTACAAGCCAGGCAAAATGTTGCACAAAAAAGAATAAGTATTTCTGGAAAATTGGATTTCAAACCATCTAAAACTACCTTTTTATCATTAGGAGGAAATTATTATTACAACACAGGTCATTCGTACACAAGAACTTATTCTCTTTTTAATTCCAACAACAATGCGCAAAGCATTAGTAACACTTGGAGAATCTTCGGAAAACTTACTCAAAAGTTTGGTGACCAAGAAGCAGACGATGAAGAAAGTGCTTCTACCATAAAAAATGCCTTCTTTACCATTCAAGGAGATTATACCAGAAACCAATACAAAACCCAAGATGATTCGCATAACGAGAATATTTTTGATTATGGATATATAGGAAAATTCAATACCTATAAAGAGAATATTTATAATTCTGGAACTATTTATGATACAACCAGGAACCAGTATTTTTCTGGGCAAATCCATTCTGGTTGGACAGATACCCTTTACACCTTTCAAGCGGGAAGTTTAAATCCTGATGCTGCTATTTATACTGATAAATATTTTAAAATGTTTAGAGATTATGGTATGACTTCCTATATAGGTGGTTATGGTATGGATGGCGAAATTAGAACTCCATTAGACTTACAAGGAGTTGGGCTCAGAAATGGCGAACGCTCTCAGTCTATTTATTCCCTTTGGTATCCTTTCGGAAGAGAATATAATTATTACGGCTACTCTTATTATTCACAAACTACATTTAAAGCATCTGGTTCTGCCGACATTAAAGATCATGAGTTCTCTTTTGGGGTAGAGTACGAACAAAGATTAGATGCGTCTTGGGGAGTAAATCCTGTTGGGCTTTGGGGGTACATGAGACAATTGACCAATAAGCACCTTACTCAATTAAATTTATCCAACCCAAATCCAGTATTTGATGAGAATGGAATCTATAAAGATACAGTTAATTTTGATCGGCTGTATGTAGCAGAGGAACAATCATTCTTTGATTCAAACTTAAGAAAAGATTTATTTGGAAAAGATAATATAGATAATACTGAATGGATTGATGTTGATTCTTATGGTCCGGATAAGTTTGATTTAAGCTGGTTTTCTGCTGATGAACTTTTAAATAATGGAGGATCTTATGTAGGATATTATGGTTATGATTATTTAGGAAACAGACACAAGAATCAACCTACATTTAGCGATTTTCTAAATAAACAGGTAGACGGAAATTATACTAGACCAATTGCTGCTTTCCAACCAATTTATACAGCTGGATATGTGCAAGATAAATTTGCTATTGAGGATCTTATTTTCAATGTAGGTTTAAGGGTAGATAGATATGATGCTAATCAGCCAGTGCTAAAAGACAAGTATTTATTATACGATACTTATACGGCAAGTTCTGACAAAGCGAGAGATTTGGGTAGTTTATCTCAATTCGGTGAGGATTATTATGTATATGTAGATGATATTGCATCGCAATCTTCTATTGTTGGATACAGAAAAGGAGACACTTGGTATGATGCAACTGGTGCTGAGATTTCTACTCCTGATATATTAATAAATGCTGCTGGAGGAAAAATTGCTCCAATGGTAAAATCCCCAGTAGATGCAGTAACTGGTGATTTAAAGATAGACGCTTTTAAAGATTACGAACCACAAACCATTTTTATGCCAAGAATTGCTTTCTCTTTTCCAATCTCTGATGAGGCACAGTTCTTTGCTCATTATGATGTACTTACGCAAAGGCCTCCAGAAAGAAGTCGTTTCAACCCAACTGAATACTATTTCTTAGAACAAAACATTGGTGGCTTGCTCAATAATCCAGATTTGAAACCAGAAAAAACAGTGGATTATGAAATTGGATTTGCTCAAACATTAAGTCTAAAATCTGCTTTAACTATTTCTCTTTTCTATAAGGAATTAAGAGATATGATACAAGTTATGAATTTACCTGGCGCATACCCTGGAAGATATATGACCATGCAAAACTTAGATTTTGGTACAGTTAAAGGCTTATCGGTTGCTTTTGATTTAAGAAGAACTAACAATGTAAGCTTAACAGCAAACTACACTCTTCAATTTGCAGACGGAACAGGTTCCTCAGCTACTTCTGGTTATAGCTTGGCTAATACAGAGCAACCAAATTTAAGAACTATGACTCCGCTTTCTTTTGATCAAAGACATGCAATATCTCTTTCTGTCGATTACCATTAT
>Ga0206679_10003122_pt1 | contig 12887 bp, 11 predicted proteins | sample M110012015metaG_FD_155464 | JGI IMG/M metagenome (GOLD analysis project Ga0206679, IMG submission 155464) | Ammonia-oxidizing marine archaeal communities from Monterey Bay, California, United States - M1 100m 12015 | ecosystem: Environmental > Aquatic > Marine > Intertidal zone | place: USA... | reverse complement strand
GTTTTGGAACGCTTGATATCAAAACGAAGGACAAAGAAAAAATAGGTGAAATTGACCTAATGACTGGTATAATAAATACTACACTATATGCTGAACCACCAGGTAATACAGGGGGGAAAAGAAACCCCGCAAGGAATTCCAAGGCGTATGGCCGAGGAAAAGCTCATCCCAAAACAGGCGGCAAAAAAAAAACACGCAAATACAAACGTAAAACAAAACGTCGTTATTATGTTTTTGAATAATGTGACTGCAAATAAATCTGGAAATATAACTTAAAGATAATGGTATAATCATATTATTATGTATATAATGTATAATATTATTGCGACTACTTTTTTTTTACTAACATTACCGTTAAAAAACATCATGGTCAACGCTGATTGTGCGCCAGGATGCTGGGATGGTTGGCCAGGAGATGACTACTGTGATCCTGCGTGTAATAATGCTGCGTGTGATTGGGACGGTGGTGATTGCGATGATGATACAAACGGTGATGATACAAGTACAAGTTGTAGTAGTTTGTTTTGTTCTTCTTCCCAGTTAGGTGACGGAACCTGTAATTATTTCTGCAGTGGTCCTGAATGCAATTATGATAATGGTGATTGTAATGAAAAATGTGATAACGCAAACGAGTGTAGATTGGATAAGATAGGGGATGGTGAGTGTGGGATTTTTTCACTGAAAACGGATAAATGGTGCGAGTTTGACGGTGTGTTGGTGTGTTGTTCGGACGAATCTGATTATTCGGATTGTTGTGAACCTAACTCCATTCTAATTAGTATTCTTGTGGTGGGTATTTTTTTATTTGTTGCAACTACTTCAATATGGGCTTGGAGAAAAATACGTCGCGATAATACCAAAGATGACCCACCTAACTGTTGTTATAAATTATGCTGTCCTACCTGTGCTATAATTGGTCATCAAGGATGTGAAAGTAAAATGGATTTTGTACTGTCATATTTTTGTTGTTGCTTCTTTACAGTATGTTGTTGGTCGCCTAAAACAGTAGTAGTTGCTGATAATGAACCTACTAATATTCCATATACAGAAGCAATTGAAATAACTACAATTGATGATAAATCTCGACACGTGTAAAATATATTTTTGTTAATTCTCATATTATAATTGAAAAATTTATTAAAAACCCATTTTGAATAATAGTTGAGATATATTGGAAATGGAACTTTTTAAAAAGTTCCAAAATAGACATGGTAGAGATATTATCATTGGATAAAATAGTATATTTTTGTATTTAGAGCATTATGCTGCAATTTTATAATTTGAAAAAATGGAATGACTGCAACCATTTTTTCAAATATATTTATATTTTATGCGGAAAAGGGTTTAGGCATTTTTTATTGTTGTATATTATACAACACTAAAAATGCCTAAAAATGCCGAAAAATATATTTGCGAAAAATGTGACTTTAAATGTAGTAAATTAAGTAATTATAATACACATATTAAGAGCAAAAAACACAATACAACAATTACAACAACAATTACAACAAAAATACAACCAAAAAAATCACAAATATATGAATGTATATGTGGTAAGCAATATAATCATCGTGCTTCGTTATTTAATCACAAAAAAAAATGTAATTTCCAACAAGAAAATACCCCAAAAGAAAAAAATACTCCAAAAGAGGACGAACGGGATAAATTAATTAATATATTATTCGAAGAAAAGAAAGAAATGTTAGAGGAAAGGAAAGAAATGAAGGAATTAATTATATTAATGGTAAAAAGTATGCAAGATGTAATTCCTCACGTAGGAGGAACAAATAATACCACTGGTGATCATAATAATCTAACCAACAGTAACAACACATTGAATTTCTATTTAACGAACACTTGCAAAGACGCAGAATCAATTACCGAATTTACCGCCCGATTTTGCGAACGTATCGAAACATTTTTCAATGGTAATTACCAAAAAATAGCAAACAATCAAACAGATTTGGCGAAAGATGTGCAAGAATTGTTTTTTGAATGCTTAGAAGATAAACCCCAAGTCCATAAATTCATCCAAACAACCGATACAAAGAATGGGGTGTATTACGTGAAAGAGCCAGAAAAAGTAGAAAAACAATTAACGTTTGGAGATTCCGAGTTTGTGAAATACAAGGATAAATTTGAGAAACCCGGAGAAAGAATAGGACATGCGATAAATAAAACATTACAACCGTGTAAAAACCAATTTATAAAAGAATTAGATGCAACTGTCCAAGAACCAAAAGAAGCCGATTATGAAAATGATGAAGATTATGAGAAAGCCGATGATAGATATCGTAAATCGACAGGTGTGATAAAAGAAAATATAATGTTTCAAACATATAACTCGATGAATATTTTTGATAACAAAAAAGTGACGGACAAAGTGTTAACAGAAACAAAACGACCAAAACAAATGTGTTAGATACGTGATTATTGAATATACTTACATAAAAATAATATATTCAATAAATATAAATGGCTACGGTGACTCTTCAATGTGTAAAACAAGGACCAAGGTGTGAAAGATTGCGTATAAGGTTCGTCCGTTTTACGGATACGGATGGAAACCACAGCACAAATGTGTATAGAGATAATATAAACTGTCGATTTCCCAAAGAAGGTCGTATATTAGGAAATTATTACCAAGTCCCTCACGAAGATGTATCCCTGGTTTTTAAAGGAACATCTTTATCACATTATAGCGTGAAAAGGAAAAATATAAATAATTTAGGAAATACTCTACCGGAAGATAGTATGAAAAAATCAGAATTAAAAGAAATATATACTGCAGATGAATGTGTAATATGTTTGGATGAAAAACCGAATATAGTGTTCGGACCGTGTGGACATTCTTGTATGTGTAATACTTGTTGTGAACAGATGAAAAAAATACAGCAATCAAAACAATGTCCATTATGCAGACGTGCAATAAGTAATATATTTTATGATTAAATCACAATATCGATATTACTGTAAATTTGAAAAAAAACATACAGTAATACACAATAATTGAATATACTTATTTTTTTTTATATTCAATCCTCCTTCTCACCCTCATCCTCACTCGCCTTCTCCTCCTTCTTCGCCTCCTTCTTCGCCTCCTTCTTCGCCTTCTTCTCTTTCATTTCCTTGTCCTTCTTCTTCTTGGCTTCTTCTGCAAGTTTTGCTTTGAGTCTCGTTTCCACTCTATTCTTTTTCAAAATTATAATAGAGTTTTCACATTTAATAATCAAATTTAAAATATGTAATGTTCTCGAATGAGATGATCCACGAAAAGTAGATTGAATATCATATGCTTCTGTGTATAATCGAATAGCCTTATTAATATTTTTAATATTTCCTGCTCTAAATAAACAATTAGCGGCTCTACAATTGAGTTTAATAATTGTATCGGGTGACGATTTATCATTAATTTGACTTAAATAACCATTTAGGTTTGATAGTCTGAGTTGTTTGTTACGATGAGGCATTTTTGTAATTAAATGTAATATATTATATTTATTTATAATTGAATAACTACAATCAATTTTATACTAATTATAGTATACAATACCTAAAATTAGTATATAAGCACCGATAAAAGCGAGTATAAGTTTAAGTTCTCCCATTAAAGTTTAATACATATAATTATAAATTATTCATTTCTTTCAATTTTATACAACCTTAGTGTCTCCCCAAAACAATTCCTCTTCACCTTCTTCGCTTTCCTGAACGTGTAAAATTTTACTTCCTAACATAACACCAGAAATATGTAATAATCCTTCACTCGAAACATACATAATTGTGTTCCCAGGCTTTGTAGTCGTTTTATCATTAATCGTATCTATATTTGGAACGGTTTTTACAGATAAACCGCCATAAACATTACCATCATCATCGATTTTATCAATTACCATACCTACATTACCTATTTCACAAGTAGTTTTGGTTTTATCAGTAACTTCAAATGAAATATCCCCCCCATATCGTTGTGTTATATTATCGTTTGCGTCTGTTCCTAACTCAGAATTTTCATACATTTCATTAAAATTATACATTTCACTTTCTCTTCTCATTGTAGCACAACTGAATTGATCGAAATAATAATAATTATCATTTTGCATATTATTTTCAGCTATACGTGTGTTTACAACATTCGGGTAATTCTTGGACTTTATAACAACGTGTTGTATATTATTAGCCTTTGTAGTAATATAATCATCATTATATTTTACTACTTGTTGATTTGTTCCTATACCGATAAAATATGTGCTAGGATCAATAAAAATATACGATCTTAAATCAGGTTTTGGTTGTGTTTCAGAAAAATCCGATGAAGGTTGTTCATTACTGACTAGTGGTTGTTCACTGGGATAATTAAATATAACATTCAATAAAGCCTCCTTCATTTGTATATGTGTTTCACGACCGTGTTTTATCACCTTTACGATTGATATATAATGACCAACATTTGTTTTGTAACTGCATAATACAGTTTGATTATGGTCTAATGATGTATAATATTTTTCCATATCACTCATTACACTGAATGTTATGCCGGGTATGTCCATTTCACTACCTCGTAAATTACAATCAGTAATTAATAAACCATTCCATTGGGGGTGTAAACCAGAATAAATACAACGTAAATTATCGTGGTCATCAGTTGGTCCATATTCCCATGTGGTTGTTTTTGTAGCAATATGAGCTTCTGCTTCTGTTAATGCATATTGAGCTGCCTTCGCATTAGTGATTGCCTGTGAGGCCATTCTAGATGCAGTCTGAGCAGCCATATGAGCATCTTGAACTTTTGCTCTGGCGTAAGCATCATTAGGAGTACTTTCATACACAGTCTTTGCAAAATTATATAATGCATTTTTTTCTTCAGATTCTTTGATGGAATTATCGGCTATTTGTTCAGCCTCATTTGAAGAAGTTTCTATAACATTTAAATAAGTGTTCGAATTCATTACTTGTGTAATACTTTCAAGCAATAATTTGTATTCTTTTGAAAATGTATTTAGATTACTAACATTTAATGTTGTATAATTCTTTAAATTTATACCAGACGAAACCATTAACCATTTATTATTATCTAATGGATGTTTTCTTAGCATATTGAAATAACATTTGATACCGCGAGACCACATACTTAGTCCAGAATGAATATAACTATTTCCATAAGCGGGTATTTTCATAGACATTTCAATTATTCTACTCTCCAATAGTGTAGCGAATGTTACATAAGACATATTATCCACGGTTTCACTCGTATTATTTGTTTTTATATTTAAAACGCTCATACCGTCTATTTCTTCATACTGTTTACATGTAAACAATACACGACAGCTGTTCACTTCTGCTTTATTTTTTGCTAATTCTATCACCTCACAATAATTGGTTGCTATGTTCTTATCATAAGTTTCGTGCAACGTTGATAATAATACACTGTTAATAGAGTTCATATTACCATCATTATGTTTTTCAATTATTTCATCACTATAATCTTCTAATATAGCATTTAAACTATATACATTATTGATAGTCTCTTTATAATCTTCTAAACTTTCGTATACTTCATCTAAACTGAGTCTCTGTCCATTAAATTGCGAAGTAACTTCTTGTTTATTTTTAAAATTTTTTCCATCTTTTGTATTAGAAGAAAATTTTGCACCCATATTATAATACTATTTGACGAGATTTGTAAAATTAAATTTTTACATAAAATTGATTGTAGGGAATATAAAATATATAGCAGTATATTTTATCGTCTTTCAATATGCAAACTCGTTCTAAATCCTGCCCCACCACTATTAATTCTTCGGAATCAACTGCTCGTAACTACAGATCACGTCTTGGTAACAGAATTATGAAGTTGAATGTAACCATTGCCAAAGAGAGTAATGATCAAACCAATACTAAAGGTCCAGCATATAACACTCGTCTAGCACATAATGTATTGTCTCCTAAGTCATATTGTATTTCAAGAGAAATCAAGACTGAATTTATTCCTCCATCTGACCATAATTATAACACTCGATATAGCTGTCGTTGTAATAATTTGGTTGTTAACAAGGAGGGTTTGGATGTTAATATTAATTTTGATGAAGCCAGTCGCGAATGGAACCGCAATAAGCGTCGCGTTGGACAAATGTATGAATATACATACTAAATAAAAAATAAAAAAAATAGACTATTTACATATTATTCAATAAAAATAATGATAATGATATACCCTAAAAATGTATATGCATATTTCGTTTTTTATTGCATAACCGTCTCCATTATGTTTCTACATACAATCAAGAATTCTTCATCGTCCAATGTTTCCGGTTCTTCATATTTATTTTTCAATAATGAAACCACAATATTTGTTAACTGATCATAACTCGCGTCCAACTTATATTTTTCACCAGTCCTCAAGTTAAATAGGTATGCTTCTCTTGGACATTCGGGATAAATTGTTCTCCATAACCAAGAGTAAATGACTACTTGCATTTGGTGTTCTTGTGTTATTTTGCTAGTGCATTTTAATTCCCATATAGCAGTCTTGGATAATATATCTAATCTTCCACTGAAACGGAATTTTTTCTCATTAAAAAAATAGGGATATAAGACCTTATCAATTAGATCGTGAAAGGCATCATTAGAATAATGCACTAACTGTTTTTCTACTTCCAATTCATCTTCATTATTAAACTCGTGTCCAAGATTAGCATTTAATCGCGAAACACATTTATCTTTGATTTCCGATGTTATCCAATCGTAATTTTCGATTTGTTTTAATTTGGAATATAATCTTTCTTGAATGGCTACATATACGTTCGCCAAATAAAGATAATCAGATGGGGTTTCGCACTTTTCTGGTATAGCTTTCACCATTTCCTTTAAATATATATGTTTATTGGCTTTCATTTCTTGGACAGTTGTGTTTATCATGTTCTTTAATACTTGTTCTCCATCTTTTTTATGTCCTTGTATCTCGTCAAAATACATTGCCGGTAATGCTATACCATTTAAATCGCTTACTTCTTCAAACAATCCACTATCTGTTTGAATTATTCTTGGAATATCTATCTCTTCTTCGTCGTCTTTATCTGTTTCTTGGACAAATATGCGTTCTAATATTGGTGTGATGTATTCTATTACTCCTTCAGAGACAAATTTTATTAAATCAGTGGGTGTTACGTAATAAGTAGGTATAACAACAATATTATCATCTATTTCGGGTTCTTTATATATGATATCTTGTGGCATTCCTTTAAAATCTATATACGAGCTATGTTTCATCTCAAATTGCGCACGCTGTAAAAATTCTAGTGGAGACGAACTATCTTGTTGTAAAAGATATAAACCGTGTGTTCCTCGCGTGCAAGCCACATATAATGTGTTTGGACACTTGTCTTTCGATATATTTCTCGCTGTATAAAAATATCCTTGGTCAAAACCTACTACAAATACATATTTTCTCTGTCTACCCTTCACTGTATGAAAAGTTGAGAACACTACTTTTCCTTCTATGACCCTTTCGTCCATTAAATCGGTTTCCATCATGGGAACGTGACAAGGGATATCGGCGTCCGTTAACACATTTTCCATATTTCTTATATGACTATTCGCTCCTTTTACTGAACTTCCTAAGACAAAGATGTCTGACGGGCTTTCTCCTTCCGCTAATAAACGATTTATTTGATATACCACAATTTTTTCTATTGTGAATTTCGGTCTTCGTATATAAGTTACAGGTAATCCTTCTCTACATGCTAATAATCGGTTTTCCCCTAACATATCTTTATTTACAAATTCAGCCATTTGGTTAGTTACTCGATAGGATGTCTTTAAATTACACGATTTAAACTTATCATTTTCTAAAAACGGCAAATCTTTCCATATTTCGTGTGCTTTTGTTAAAAATCGAATATCTGCACCTTTAAATTCATACAATCCCTGCATGTAATCGCCCAAAACTAGCAGCTGAAATCTATGATCACCCGTTTTATTATTGGGGTTTTCCTTACTACACATATCCTTGGACATCTTCAATATCAATTCAAAATACAATGTAGTCATATCTTGTGCTTCGTCCAAGACTATAATATCAAATAATTCAATTGAACGCTTAGAATTGGTTGTTTCGCGCAACATTTGTCGTATTCCCGTATCTGTATGAGCTAAAGCCGAATAATATTTTACCGCGAAACTATGATAGGTATGCACTTCTAAATTTTTTAATTTAAATTCTCTTACTTTCTCTTTTATTTCGTGACGCAACATTGAATTATATGTGAATTGAATTATTTTTTTTCCGGTCATCTCTTTCGCAACAGATAAAATGGTGGTTGATTTTCCTGAACCAGCACATGCATCAACGGCTACATTACACCCCGATCTTATATAGTCTAACACAAGTCGTTGCTCCTCACTCATTTTATTCATTTTATAAAATTTAATAATAATATACTATTGATGATTTTTTCATATTATTTAATATAATAATAAAAAATTTATATTTTATCGACATATGTTCAAGGGTATATATTGCATGAATTCTGGGTTATCATTACAACATGGTTTGGTTGGAATATTATTCATAATATAACTATTAAATTACCCTTATATAGTTTATCTTTTCACTCAAAATTTTAAATCTATCTACTATACGACGGCTCATGTTTGGTATTCCATTGCATAAACAATACACACATATGTGTTTATACCTATCCGCTATTTTTGAAAAACACGATCTCAAATAGGGCCGGTTAAAACATAATGTGAATTGGTCGTTTGTTACCGATATATATTTAAATAGTCCTTTTTCATTATGAATAGTTTGTAAAAATTCATTATATTGTCTTAAGTAATGAGCTATTTCATAATCATAGTTTATATTAACATTTAAATAAAAATGTTTTACCAAGAAAATGTCCATTTTTAATATTTTTTCATTTACTTCGTTAAATCTGTCCAAGACGCAATTTTTGAATTCCCCTTTCCAATAAATATTCCATATTTCATTTTGGATTTCTATCGGTAACGTGTTCATAATTAAAATATTCTTATATTTTAATTATTTCCTCAATTTTCTGGTTGTTCTTAACTTGTTACGAAATTTTTTATTAAATTTTATACCACGTAATAGACGCATTTGACTTATTGCTTTTTTCTTGGATGTGCATTTCGCCATAACACGTTTTGAATTTTTGTTTTTCACTGTATAACAGCGACGTCTTGGGACTTTCCTCATAATATACGGCATTTATATTATGATACTAAATTATTTAACATCTACAAGTACAGCGTCCTCTACAATTACATTTGTGGTGGTGGTGGTGATGATCGTGTTCGTGATTATCAATTAAAGGATAAACATATGCACCGCGAATAGGATACAATGGGAATAATAAACGAGTGCTCATAGGTCTTTTTTGATGATGATGATGATGACAATGATGATGACGATGAGGAACGGCTGGTTTATCTTCATCACAACAATGATTACGTCTTTTTTTCTCACATTCAGGTTGTGTAACATCGTCTAAACATATATATTGGGTCTCATCAATATCGTTACAACAATGATGACGTCTTCTTGATTTTCTATGTTGATCTGGATGACAGCAAACATCTGGACAACAAACCTGACGTTCTTTACATGTTTTATCGTCAGTAATATATTCAAGTTGAAGTAATTTCTGTGTTCCTGGTTCCACATCATGACCAGTAAAATTGTTCATCCAGCCAGTATCAATATGAATAATCTCTAAAGGGGTTTCCCCAATCTGACCAACGTGTTGTTTAATCTCATCGGTTACATCTTTCATATTATGCTTTCCTGAAACAATAGCTCTGGTAATTAACAATTTACATGGCTCTTCAATTGTAACAATACCCGAAGACTCTAAATATTGTTTTTTTTTTAATCTATACTTGCGAACGCCTCGAACACAAATAGATGTGTTAAATACTTCAGTCGGCTTGATCGATAATTTTTTTACCATTTGTATATATATTATAGTTTTACGATAATATATACAAAAATTTTAATCTTCTATGCAACATTCGTCGCGATTTATTAAATAAATACTACTATCAATTGTTTTTTCAAAAGGAACTTCTACAATTTCTTCACAATTTGTAATATTATTAATTATTTTACGACTATGATATTCATCTTTTGTTTCAGTATACGTAATATGTTTTTCTTCAGACATATTATTATCAGTTATATATTCTACAATTAAACGTTTACATTTTGAATCACATTCTATATCACCGCGAGTAAATTTATTAAAAATGAACGTGTTTATGCAAAGTTTATTTAAAAAATCATCATTTTGTCCTACGTGATGTTTAATTTTTTTGGTAACAGTTTTACGATATGTATCACTATACATAGTTGCTTTTACAATAAAAATTCCATTTGGTTCTTTAAAACAAACTTTGCCTGTATTTTCGTTAAAACAAACTTTTTTAATCTTAAAATTTTGTTTTGAAATAATACGTTCTTCATTTTCCAATAGACAAGGACTTATATCCTTTAAATTCTTTAAATTTGACTTATTCATATATCATATACATATACTACTACTATTTCTAAAATTATAATTATACATTAATCTAATCGATTATGTCTAAGTAAAGCTTTTACACTCGGTGTTCTACCTCTAAATTGAACGAATGTGTCCATAGCTGGTTTAGATCCGCCATTTGAAAGAACTGTATCACGGAAACGTTGACCAATTTCTTTTTGTCGATCCATATTTTCTTCAAACATACCAAAACTATCCGCCGACATTATTTCAGCCCATTTATAACTATAATATCCAGCACTATAACCTGAAAATATGTGTTGAAAAGAACATAAAAATTTATCTTCGTCCAAGTAACGCTTATATGGACAGCATTCGGTAAAGATTTGTTTTTGAATATCCCATAACGATTTATTTTCTTCACGAATGGTTTTCCAGTTGGAATATAGATATAAATCTAACTTGGAAAATGAGATCTGTCGCATCATAGCCATACCTGCACCATATGTTTTTTGTTCAATCAAACTATCATACATTTTTTTGGGCATCTTTTCACCTGTTTCATAATGAACAGCCATTCTATTTAAGGTGGTCTCATCATAACACCAATTTTCCATAAATTGACTAGGTAATTCAACCGCATCCCATTCTATACCATTAATTCCAGAGATTTCATTTATATCTATTTTTGTTAACATATGTTGCAAACCGTGACCAAATTCATGAAACAATGTCTCCACATCCGAGAAACTTAATAGAGAAGGCTTGTCTTTTGACGGTGGACTACCATTACATACTAAATATGCAACTGGAATATTATGTCCCAATGCACGATTTTTATCTACACACGAATCCATCCAAGCACCACTACGTTTTGTCTCTTCACGAACATAAGGATCTAAATAAAACCCAGCAATAATTGGGTTATTGCTATCATCTCCTTCAAACATATCATAATAACGAACATCCTTATTCCATTTTTCCACATTGTCTGACCTTTCTTGTATAAAAATTCCAAATAATCTATTCGCTATACCAAATAGCTCACGTAAAACATTATCTAATGAAAAATAGGGTTTCAATTCTTCTACTTTTAACTGAAATTTCTCTTCTTTCATACGTTCTGACCAATAGGGTGTATCCCATGGTTCAACTTTACCATCTACACCGTGCTTCTCAGCATATTCTTGTATTTCTGCATATTCTTTAATTGCGTGAGGTAAAGCAGCCTCTTGTAAGTTATCCAACATTTCTAATATAATCTTCTCATTTTCGGCCATTTTTCTTGAAAGTGATAACCCGGTATAATTTTCAAATCCTAAAATATTCGCTTTTTCTAATTTATTATCCATTATTATTTTTATTACCTCTTCGTTTTCACCTGCTTTGGAAATATAATTAATATACAATTCTTTTCTTAATTCACTATTAGGAACATACTGCATTGCGGCTATGAATGAAGGGCCATTTAAACCTATAATCCAAGGACCTTCCTCTGGATTTTCGCTACACCATAATTCTTTTACCCATAAAGGAACTGATTTCATCAACTCTTTATCCGTTACTGTTTTTTTAAACGTCTTTGTAGCATCTAATACATTTTCACTTAATTTGGTAGATTGTTCAGACAGTATTTTATCTATCTCGGTTAAACGGTTCTTTTGTTCTTCGGGTAAATTTACTCCTCCTCGTTCCATACCTTCTACAGTTAATTTAACGACGCGTTTTTCATTTTCATCATCTGTTGTTATTTTTTTTATAGCATCATATAAAGGTTTTGAATAACTTGATAATTTACCAAGTTCCACAATATCATTACGGAAGTGATCTTTGATATCACGAATAGACTTCGAATCATTTACACCGGATAAATGAGAAATAATTCCATATGTTCTAGATAATGGATAATCCATTTCTTCAAGATGATCAAATATTTCTTTAAAGTCGTAATCTGTTTTGATTAATGACGTTTCAAATTGTTTAAATTGAGTAGTTTGTGTTTTAATTTGTTCATCAATCGTTTTATAACCAATTGTATCAATGTTGATTTGTTCGAAAAGAGGCAAATAACCAGAAAGAAAGGGATTTGTTTGATTTACTAAACAATTCATACCGATTATTAGTATTGGTATGAATTGTTTAACTATTTTTTTTATTTAACAATTAATTTATTGCCTATTTTTTCTTGTTTTATTTTTTCCTGATTTTTTCATACATTTTTTAACAAATTCCTTTATTTTGTCTTCTTCTTGGACATATTCATCTAGAAAGGTTCTATAAAAGTTTCTGAATTCATTACGACGCTTTTCCATTTGTTCTATTGTAAACCAATTTATCTCTATTTTTTCAAACAGTTTTGTTTTATTTAATACATTTTTA
>Ga0206679_10003118_pt1 | contig 12896 bp, 11 predicted proteins | sample M110012015metaG_FD_155464 | JGI IMG/M metagenome (GOLD analysis project Ga0206679, IMG submission 155464) | Ammonia-oxidizing marine archaeal communities from Monterey Bay, California, United States - M1 100m 12015 | ecosystem: Environmental > Aquatic > Marine > Intertidal zone | place: USA... | reverse complement strand
ACGCAGCAATTGTCTATTTTAGCCCGGAAGCAATAGCACATAAAAAGTTAGAACCAATTACAAAGCAACAAGTGCATTCTGCTTTTAATAGAGAGGATTTATTAATATTTACTGATTCAAATAAATTAGAGATCTATTTAAAATCCCTAAATTGGGAAAATCAGAATTTATTAATGATGAGCTCAGGAACTTTTGAAGGGATGGAGTTTGAGGATTTGATAAATTAGGGTATAAAAAAACCACCCGATTGAGTGGTTTTTTTATTAAAACTAAATAACTTCTAACAGACATTCATACTTCTTAATATAGACCTGCACTAATAGCAGCCCCTACAATAAGTAAAGCAATTACTACAAGTAAAACCTGAATAATTCCAAGAATAAGGCCAGCAATAGCCATACCTTTTCCACTATTTTTTAAACCAAGTGCCCCAAAAATAATTGCTAATGGACCTAATAAAAATGGTAAAAAGAAGAACCCTAGAATACCACAACACAAAGCTGCTATCCCCATACCAGGACCACCACCTCTAACAGGTGCCTCAATTACAAGATTAGTGTTATCTGTAACAACTTCAGTATTTACACCATTTTCGGTAACAGGAAAAGATGCTTCAACTACCATGTTCAAAGAGAATATCGCAATCAATAATAGTACAATTTTTTTCATTTTTTTACATATTTTAATTAATAATAAGCAATAATAAAAGAATAAATATCATTAAAAATATTTTAATTTGCAAGATGAAATATTATTTAACAATAATTCTGTTATTTTTCACATTTTTATCAAATGCTCAAATAAAAACCTTCAGTTATTTAGGTACACTTGTTTTATCTAATAACACCCCCATTAGTTTTAGCTTGGAACTACAAGAAGATAATGGTATTGTAAATGGTTATTCCATCACCAATATAAACACCCCTGATGAAACCAAGAGTGAGATTAGTGGTTTATACTTTAAAAAGGATAAGTCTTTTCAACTGCAAGAAACTCAGATTCTCCAAACCAACTCTGAAGCTCCTTTAAATAGTTTTTGCTACATCAATATGAGCCTAAAACTAATGGGTGAACTTGGTAGTAAACGGGTGCAGGGTACATTTACAGGAAATTTTATGGATAGCACTGAATGTGCTAGTGGGAAAATAGTATTGATGGAAAGTACCAAGCTAGAAAAGAAAATTGAAAAGATAAAAAAGAAAGTAGAAAAAAAATACAATGAAAAGTATGAAGATACAACATTGGTTAAAAGAACTGAGACACTAAAAGATGGAGATGATTTTACAATTAACTGGGAAGGCAATAAACTCAAACTCTTTATCTGGGATGCCAATATGGAAGATGGCGATAAAATTCAGCTCACTATAAATGGGAACATCATACTTGATGATTTTGAAACGACTAATAAACGCAAAAAGATTAAATACAAATTAGTAGAAGGAGAAAATACAATTGAGATTAAGGCCACTAATTTAGGAAACTCACCACCCAATACTAGCCGTATAGAACTGGTGGATAGTAAAACTAAATACCCAATAATTACACAATTGGAATTAGGAAAAACAGCTATCATTAAAATTATAAAATAAAAAATCCCAGAACTTTCGTCCTAGGATTATTATTTTCAGTGAACTCGGAGGGATTCGAACCCCCAACCTCCAGAGCCGTAATCTAGTGCACTATCCAGTTATGCTACGAGTCCTAAAAGGCTGCAAATATAATTTATTCACCCTTAGTGCAATTTATTTTAGGGAAGAATATTAAAGAATTTCAACATTGAGCCCATAGAGTGCTAAATCCTCTTGCATAGGCTCTAAATCATCATTATCCCCTATCATAATTTCACAACTACCTTTGTAATGCGTAAGTAGTGCGCATTGCTCTGCTTGTATAGGATCATGGTCACAAATAGCAGTTAAGCAATCCACTACATGATCAAAAGAATTATAATCATCATTTAATAAAAATAACGACTTTACTCTAACTTTACTTGAACCTTGTTTTGGCGTAGACTTTGGTGATTTTTTCATAATGGTTATTTTTTATCAAATTTAATCTTTGTTTCCTCTCCTCTTACTAAGCGTTCAATATTTTTTTGATGAGTTATTAACGATAAGATTGGAACAAAAACTGCAAATAAATTTAAAGAAGAATTAGTAGATCCTAAAACCAAAATTACAATTATTGGAAAAGCAATAGAAGCTAAAATTGAGCCTAATGAAACATACTTTGAAACACTAAAAATAATAACAAAAATAATAAAGCAACAAATAGCCGCTAAAGGATGTAAACCAATAAGTAATCCCATCATTGTCGCAATCCCTTTTCCACCTCTGAAACCTGTATAAACAGGAAATAAATGCCCAATAACTGCAGCAATACCAAATACTAATTGTATTTCAAACTGATGCTCAATTGAATTAGGGATTACAGCTAAAAAACTTAAATAGTTAACAGCTAACCACCCTTTAAAGATGTCCATTAGCAGTACAGGAATACCTGCTTTTTTACCCAAAACCCTAAAGGTATTTGTTGCTCCTGCATTACCCGAACCGAACTCACGAACATCAATTTTATAGAACGTTTTACCGACCCATACAGCTGATGGAAAAGCTCCAGTTAAGTAAGCCAATAAGATAAATAATATGAGTTCAGTAGTCAACATAAAAGGCCGGCAAGATAATAATTAATACTTTTTCTTTACTGATTTCAAGAATTTCTCAGTAACATCTTCAGGTGCAGACATATATCGATAAGGAGTAGCTCCTTTTTTAGGCTCTGCCTTACGCTTACCATCAGCAATTTCTCGTATTGCAATGTTAAAATCCTCATTTGTTGACCATGAACGCATCACCCCATTCTTGTACTGGAAGTAGTATTCATCATAGAATTCTGTTTGCAAATAAATTGTTAAAACATCAGAATTCCTACCCTTCTCAATAATGATATATCCATCCAACAAACCATTCAGTTGGCTATCATAAATATTCCCTATTCCAATTTCTCCTTTTGCAACATAAGCCTTATTGGCATTATCCCATTTGAATTTCGTTTTGGTAAATGCTAGGGTATGGTTCATCACCTTTGGAAAATCAATAAACTCATCTTTCAATTCTAAATCAACCATTAAAATATCACCTTGTTCATCCCCAACAATTCTTCCTAAATTATTCGCAAATGCTTCATCATATTCATACATACCATCACCAGGAGCAGAATAAATATCCTTAGCCATAACTCGCATAGCTGCTTCTGAGAAAAAGAAATCCAACATAAAGAAACCATCAAACTCTTTTTTCTGATTTTTCATATCATGTACAAAACTCCCTACTGTTGTAACATTAACTTGTCCTAAATCCAGGTTCATGTCAATCAAACCTTCCCCTTTAGTTTTACAATTTTTATCGTAAAGTGTAAAGTAAGTAGATAAAGTATCAGGACCACCAATTACATAAGCAAACTGTTTTTTATCATAAGCTAAAGTATAAGATGCTTTCAGTAAATCAGCATCAACAGCTCTATCCTTTCTACTTAAAAATGAAGAATAAATATTAGTAGAATCTAAACTCATTATAAGTCCTGTAGACAATAAATCCTGTTCATCATTGTATAGTTTTTCATCCAGAGTAAACAGGATGTTTTTAGGATCTATTTCCGAACGGAATTTCACCCACTCTTTCTCTAATAAATCACAAGAATGATTAGCCATAAAATAACCATCAAAAGTTAAATTCTTTCTGTCAGCAATTAAATCCAGACTTCCTTTAAAGTCAAATTTACTATCAATATGAAAAGGCTTATCCGTTTCAACATCACCCCTAGCCATAGTAATCGTATCCTCACCTACTCTTATTTCTTTAAAGAAAATTTGTTGTTTCTGATTCATAGCATCCGTATAGCTATAATCTCCACTTGCTGTATAGTTATGAGCCGAGATAATATCAACAGCTGCATTCGTGAACGTATGATATTCTGTTAAATCATCAGCCAGAATTCTAGCCCCATAAAGCGTTTGAATAAGTGCCTTTTTTTCAACCGTTACAATTCCTGAATCAGGATAAATAATTGCATCCGCCACCGCAATATCTTCTACACCATTGGCATGAATTATATAATCCTTCAAGCTATAATTTGCAGTAGTAGCCATAAAATTCAAGGAGTCCTGATGAGGATGTACAGAAATAAATTCTGACCCTGTGCTAGAGGATGCTATCTCATCACCCAAAGTTAATAGTTCCTCATCCATTGCCCATTTTAACTTGTCAATATAACAGATGTATTGGTTAGCCGGCAACTCCACAAAAGAACCTGCACCATTGGAATGAAAAACTCCTTCACGCATAGCTAAATCAATATGAGTTCTTAAATTATTGGCCTTAAAAGCAATTGCTCCTCCAGCTTCAAATACATTTAAGCTTGCCGTATCCGAACCAAACCAAGAGGCATTATAAGCAAATAAGTTAGAGGTAACTTCAGCCTTATCTAGTGTCATAATACCACCACCCATAAGCCCAGTTGGTTGCATTAATAAATCACCATTAAAACTTGCTTGACCCTTGTAAAAATCAAATTCATCTTTTCTTTTATCCACCTCCAACTTATCCTGATAAGGCATAAAGTGTGCATAGGTTTCCGTATTGCTTACCTGAGGGAATTCAATACCTGAAACGACCTCATTTATTGCAAATGTTTGCGTATATAAATTAGTAGAATCTGGGAAAAAGAAGATTTCTTCAGCTGAAGCTTTAGCCGTTAAATATTCAAAATCACCATTTCCTTTCAATCCTTTATGGCTCAAATGAATATCATTATGATACTTTCCTTTACCTCCATAAATTGCAAATCCATCAGCAGGAGTTTTCCTTGTAAACCCAAGTGAATAATCATCTTGTAAGCGTAAGGTATCATCAAAAGTAGGGAATATTCCAGCCGACTCAAAAGTACCTGCAAAGGCCAATCCTTTACCCGTATAATTATCTAAACTATCAATCTCAAAAGGTTGTAAATGGAATGAGAAACGATCTCTATCATATACACCATCATAAATAGCATCTTTATCATAATAAGCATAAGAATCTTCAAAGGACCTAAAGATTGGAAAACCAGGGAAACTATCTTTTCTCAACCCTGATTTATTTGTTGGGTCATCAATTCTTAAATCACCTGTAACAGCCTCAATTACTGTCTTTACTTTGGTTAGCTTTTCATTGCCGTACATGTCTTTTTGAATGGGCATAATCGGTACTGAAAGTTGTACAGAATCAATCTCATTCAAGTCCACTTTAAAATCATCATAATGGAAAAAGAAATTTTTACCAAACAAATTCAAACGCCCTCTACCTGCATAAATCTGACCATTAAAAATAAAGTCTCTGTTCTTTTTAACTACCAACAAGCCATCTTTTGGATACAGATAAACATCTCTTGCCTCACTCAATTGAATATCATGAATTCCAAGAATATTCAAATCCTTAGTTTCAATATTCAAAGCTGCATTTACCAAGTATTTGTCTGATGTATTATATTCCCCTGGTATAATTACAGAATTAAAAGCAATAACATCATAATCCCCTAAACCAGAAGCGGCATTAATATAGGTATACAACTTAGGTAAAACCGTAATTTTCTCCTCTCCATAATCATAAAAAATAAAGCCATCATTGGCTAACTGAATTAAATAGTGCTGAATTTGAACAGCTGGAAAACGAGAGAATTTCGCAAAATCCTCCACAAAGAATTTTTCTTCTTGCTTAGCACGCACATAATTATTCACTAAAAACAAAGGATGTATCGCATCTATCCCCTGCATGGACTCATACTTTTGTTGTAAATATCTATCTACTGATTCTAATTCAACACGAGATTCTGCTGTACCTGGCAATGACCCAAATGTAATAATATCACCATCAATGCTCCATTCCAAGAGTTCAAAATCCATAGTTATATTATGATAAGTATTCAGCATTGGTGCTCCTGAAAGGCCATTAACATCTCGGTATAACTGCAATTTACGTGCACTATTAATATACTTAAATTGCAAGTTAGAATGATAAATAGAATCTGTATCAAAGAATATTTTTATCCCTGCTCCTTTTGAAGTTATCTTATCTGAACCTAAGCTAAAACGATTGGCATTCGCAACAAAAACTGGCTTCCCATTTCTTTTAAAAATAATTCTTGCCTCAGCATAATCTCCACCATCAGCAATAAACTCTTTTCCTTGCATTTTATAGCCTCCCTTATAATCCACATTGGGGAAAATTTCTTTCAATTCTACATTCTTACTATAAGAAGTAAACTTTGGAAAATTCTCAGCTTGCCTTGCTGAAGCTACCTTATTGATAACCTGTCCAACAATCGGTAATGGAAAAATATATTTATTATAAAAAACTGCTGAATCAGCAATCAAAGTACTTTTACGGGTGTCTAATTTATAATCTGAAATTGTAGCGTACACTGAATCCTTAGCCAATCCTTGGCTTTCCCAAGTAATCATTCCTCCACTTCCTTCCCAATCATTGGAAACAAAATAATATTTCCCTCTAGTTCCCTTAATAGTATATGAACCGCCATCAGCACTACAGCTTAAATTAAAATCAGTATTAAACAGAATAATTGGCTCAATCATTTCAAACTCAAAACGATAATCATCCGTATTCACCACCCATGCAGCAGCCTTACTTTTTCGTAAAATATTTTCATTTACCAAACCATCCGTAAAAGCACAAAACAACATTAATTTTTTAGTAGTTGTATTGTCAATTGTTTCATCAACAACCGCTAACCATTCAAGCAACATGCTCTCTCCTTTTGCATGGTTATTTACATTCATCAAAGCAGATAAAACCTTAGAAAAATGAGGGTTTGAACGCATCCGCTTATCCAGCATTTTATTGGAAATTAGCATGATTTTTTCTTGCTCTAATGCGGTAAGTCCTGATGCACTTTTTGAAAAAGATTTATAAACAGCTTTCAAATCTGAATTATCGGAAGCCGTCATAAACTCGCCTAATTCAGCTAAATAAGCAGGGAACTCTTTTGAGAATTCTTTTAGTTTTCCCTTTTTCTGAGCGAAAGTTGAAAAGGAAAAAACAAGCGTTAATACAAAAAGTATTAAGCCTTTTTTAAATGTAGCATTTGCCATTTGTTTTTATGTTTTGAAACAACTAATTCCAAGCCAAGTTGTTCTGATTTTTCTAAAATTAAAGGAATATCCTCTTTTAAGAAACCACTAAATAAGATTTCAGAGTCTTCATTCATAGCCCCTACATAAGTTTCAATATCTTGCAAAATAATATTCCTATTGATATTTGCTAAAATGATATCAAAAGTTGCATCTCCTATTGCATCCGCATCACCATGAATAAAATCAATATTATAAACTGAATTAAGCCCTGCATTTTCCTCCGCATTTTCAAAAGCCCACTCATCAAAGTCAATACCGATTAATGAACTAGCCCCAAGTTTTGCAGCCAAAATTGCCAAAACTCCAGTTCCACTTCCCATATCTAAAACTGATTTATTTTTAAAATCAATCCCAAACATTTCGTTCATCACCAAGGATGTTGTTTCATGATGCCCAGTACCAAATGACATTTTTGGTGTAATGATAATTTCCTGTTCTATATCAGGAAATGCATCATGAAAATGGGCGCGAATTACACATCTATCATTAATGTGTACAGGCTCAAAATTACTTTCCCACTGCTCATTCCAGTTTTCTTGTTTTACTTTAGTAATGCTAAAAGTAAGTTCACACAATTCAGCCACTTCAGCAATAATTGCTGCCACTGCACCTTTATCTAACAGATGTGTTTGAACATAAGCCTTCACTCCTGTTTCATCTTCATTATAAGATTCAAACTCAATTTCATTGAGCCTTGCCACCAATATATCAGCAAAAGGTGCAACAGGATTTAATCTAATATCTACTTCAGTATATTCCATTAAAATGATTGTGTTATTGCTACAAAATCAGCTGCTTTTAAGGATGCACCACCAATTAAACCTCCATCAATATCTTGGCTTGCAAATAATTCTTTTGCATTGCTTGGCTTACAACTACCTCCATATAATATTGAAGTATTTTCTGCTACTTCATTCCCATATTGATCAACTAATAAATCTCTGATAAAAGCATGTACTTCTTGTGCTTGATTAGTACTTGCAGTTACTCCTGTGCCAATTGCCCAAATAGGTTCGTAAGCAATTACTATATTTTTAAACTCCTCAACTGAAAGGTGGAACAAACTCTCTGACAACTGAGATTTTATCCATTCAAAATGTACGCCACTTTCTCTTTGTCCTAAACTTTCTCCACAACAGAAAATTACTTTTAAATCATTTGAAAAGGCTTGACCTACTTTCGTTTTTAAGTTTTCATTGCTTTCAGCAAAATTTGCTCTTCTTTCAGAATGCCCTAAAACAACATATCTTGCACCACAAGATGCTAGCATACTAGCAGAAACCTCTCCAGTAAAAGCACCTTTTTCGTTTGCACTACAATCCTGAGCGGCCGCTACTACTTTAGGAGTATTAGCACACATTTTTGCTACTTTATGTAAATACACAAATGATGGGGAAAATATAACATGCGTATTATTATCAGCAGGTAATTTAGCCAAGACATCCTCTACTAAGGCAATCCCTTCTTCCCTATTTAAATTCATTTTCCAGTTTCCTGCAACTATATTCTTTCTCATATTAACTTATTCTTATTCGGGGGTCGAGCCACCCATATATTAAATCGACTATTATATTTATGATTACAAAAATTGATGCAATAAAAAGCACGGCTCCCATTACTACTGGCAAGTCCATTTTATTTAACGCATCAACTATTTCTTTTCCAATTCCGTTCCATGCAAAAATGTATTCTACAAAAACTGCACCTGCCAAAAGGGAAGCAAACCAACCTGAAACAGCAGTTACTACAGGGTTCAATGCATTGCGTAAAGCATGTTTAAAAATCACAGTAAATTTACTTAAACCTTTTGCTGTTGCCGTACGCACATAATCCATTGAAAGCACTTCCAATAAGGAGTTCCTACACAATTGAATAATTACTGATAGTGGGCGAATACCCAAAGTTATTGCTGGTAGAATTAAATTTTTGATTTGCAAGTATGAACCTCTACCATAATCATCTACTTCATATAGGCTACCTGTCATATTTAATCCTGTGTAATTATGCAAAACAAAGCCAAACAACCAAGCAATTATAATAGATGCAAAAAAAGAAGGCAAGGACATTCCCAATACAGAAACAAATAAGATTATCTTATCAATAAAAGTATCCTTATACAAAGCAGAAAATACTCCTAAAATCAATCCTAAAAACAAAGCAATACCAATAGATGAAAGCGCTAAAACAAACGTGTTTTTAAAGGTATTTCCTAGTATTATAGTTACTGAAGTTCCTTTTCGCACAAAGGACTCCCTAAGATAGGGCACTTTAAAAACTAGCGTATAATCTGCAATACTAAACAACTTAGTAAATTGATATTTCCCACTTGATAAAGCCGTAAAAGCAGTTGCACTATTATGATGGATTGAAAGGGGCAAAACATCATTCAAATACAAAGCATACTGTTCACCAACAGAACGATCAAAAGCATATTTTTGTTTGATAACAGCAAGCTGATTAGCATCCTCTCGCTTGTCCAACATCATACGAGCAGGGTCTCCAGGCAATACATTAAACAAAAAGAAAACTAGCGTAAGTACCCCCCATAAAACTAGGATACCATAAGTTATCTTTTTTGTAATGTAAGCAAACACAATTTTATTTATCTAGCAGTAATTGTAATTCTTCAGCATGGTACTCATTATATCCTGTACCATCAAACAATCTTATTTGTTTTGCTCCTTTATAAAGTATCACAATAGGGTTGTCATAATCAGGAAAAGTAATCTCCATATAACTATCTACTTCATCAGTATCATAGTTTGCAAAGGGCATTACTTGGTAAGGATATTCACTCCCTACATATTCAAAAAAGTTTGGGATATTGTCTTGTTCAGTATCAGAGAAAACAATATGAACAGATGGAAAATTATCAGATAAGTTAGACAATGAATCTATACTTCTTGCAGCATGTTGGCAATGTTCACATCCAGCATCAAAATAACATAGAATTTTATAATCTTCTGAATTCTTAAAATTTTCATCTTCAACAAATGAAACGAAACTACTCCCTTCTGATTTAGTTTGAGATGAAACTGGTAAAAAAGCAAACATAACCAGCAATACAGATAAGAATTGTATACTTAATTTTGAACAGCTATTTTCTTTATCATCAGCCGTATTTTTATACAAATACCCTAAAACTGCAATAGTAATTAAGTTTTTAATTAGTGCTTGTAAAGGTGACATAGGAATTAAATCACCAAAGCAACCACAGTTTTCAGTGTCGCCTAAAAATATAGAATAAGTAAGATGTAAACTAAACAGTACAAGCAAACCGATTGAAGTAGGAATAACTAACTTTTTAAGGTAGTTTTTTTGCAAAATAGCAAAAGCTAAAAAGAACTCAATTGCCAAAATGAAACGAGAGAGATAAGGCACTAAATCTTCTGGGAATCCCATAGGTATAAGTTGCCCTTGCTCAAATACTTTTGTAATACCAAACATAGGTGTAGGGTATAATTTTGCAAATGCTGAAAGTAAAAATAGTGCTGAAATAAGCACACGAATAATCATTGGTAAGTTCTTTTTCATAATTTTATTTTTCTAGTTTAATTAACGCAAAAACAGCATAGTTTAGCATATCTAAATAATTTGCATCTACTCCTTCTGATATTAGGGTAGCACCATGATTGTCTTCAATTTGTTTTACACGCAAAATCTTTTGTAGGATTAAATCCGTTAGTGAACTTACTCTCATATCACGCCAAGCCTCACCATAATCATGATTTTTTGCAATCATAAGTTCCTTAGCGATATTAGCATGCTTACTAAAGATGTTCATAACCTCATTATAGTCCATTTCTTCAGCCAGTTCCGAAACTCCTAAATCCAATTGAATAAGCCCAATAATTGCATAATTTACAATTCCTACAAACTCATTAGCAACCCCTTCTTCTACCTTTTGTTCTCCCTTCTGTTCTATTGAACGAATCCTTTGTGCTTTAATAAAAATCTGATCCGTTAACGAGCTGATTCTCAGAATGCGCCAAGCACTTCCATAATCTTTCATTTTCTTAGCAAAAATGTCCTCACATTTCTTTATTATTGAATCGTATTCAGCAATTGTCTGTTCCATATAATTTTAACCTTTAATAATGCCGAAATATACATCATTTAAGCCCTCAGAAGCCAAAAACTCAAAAAGCAATTCCACTATTTTTTCAACAGAAAATGCAATAGTAATGGGAATATTAAATGTAACTGAAGATTCCTTTTTTGATGGAGGAAAATATGCAAATGACCAAGCAATTATAAGCAGATGTAAAAAAATGCTAGAGGAAGGAGCAAGTATTATTGATATTGGCGCACAATCCAGCCGTCCAGGAGCTACACTAATACAAGCTGATGATGAGCTTTTAAAACTTTTACCAATTATTAAATTGTTAAAAACTGAATTTCCTGACATTATTATTTCAATTGATACCTTTTGGGCTAAAACTGCAAAACAGAGCATTGAGGCTGGAGCCCATATAATAAATGATATTTCAGCAGGAGAAATGGACACAACTATGTTTGATACTATTGCTCAATTGCAAGTACCCTACATTATAATGCACATGCAAGGAACACCACAGAATATGCAGAAAAATCCTACTTACAACAATGTAGTTACTGAAGTAATCTCCTATTTTAATAAAAAGATAAATCAATTAAAAGCAAAAGGAATTGAACAAATTATAATTGACCCTGGCTTTGGTTTTGGAAAAATGCTTGAGCACAATTATCAGCTTTTAAATAATTTAGAACAATTTAATCAGTTTGAAATTCCTGTTCTAATTGGTACATCAAGAAAATCCATGATTTACAATTTACTAGATACAAACCCTGACAATGCATTAAACGGAACAAGCATAACCAACACTATGGCATTGCAAAAAGGAGCATCCATTTTAAGAGTACATGATGTAAAAGAAGCAATGGAGTGCATTAAAATTACTACATTCGCAAAAAATCTGTAAAAATGGAATTCCTAAATATAGGCTTTATTGAACTTATTGACATAGCACTAGTAGCTGTATTAATTTATCAATTATACAAACTAGTAAGAGGTACAGTTGCTATTAATATTTTTATTGGTCTGGCTGCAATTTATCTGTTATGGAAAATAGTTGATGCCTTTCATTTTCAATTATTAAGTGAAATTTTAGGACAATTTATTGGGGTTGGTGTTATCATATTAGTTATCGTGTTCCAGCAGGAACTAAGGAAATTCCTAATGTTTATCGGAAAAGGAAAAGTGATAAAAAACAAAGGACTATTTAAATTCAACTTTAAAGTTGAACATGAAAACCACCTAAACACTTCTGCTATTGCTAAAGCCTGTGGTGATATGGCAAAAACAAAAACGGGCGCTATTATGGTAGTTACTCAAATGGATGATTTAGCTGTATTTGCTGAAGGAGGTGTAGCAATGAATGCTGAAATTTCAGTCCCTATGATTGAGAGTATATTTTATAAAAACAGCCCACTACATGATGGAGCAGTAATCATAAGAAACAATAAAATAATAAGTGCCAGATGCGTACTTCCTGTTAGTAATAGTGATGACTTTCCAGGACACTTGGGTATGCGCCACAGAGCTGCAGTTGGTATTACTGAAGAATCGGATGCTGTTGCTATTATTGTTTCAGAAGAAACCGGTGGTATTACTTATGTAAAGGATGGCGAACTATTTACTAAGCGTACTGCTGAACAATTAGAACAATTC